>Ga0114918_10000745_pt1 | contig 28633 bp, 24 predicted proteins | sample LantaG_FD_87015 | JGI IMG/M metagenome (GOLD analysis project Ga0114918, IMG submission 87015) | Deep subsurface microbial communities from Baltic Sea to uncover new lineages of life (NeLLi) - Landsort_02402 metaG | ecosystem: Environmental > Aquatic > Marine > Oceanic > Sediment | place...
CCCTGGAGATCTTGATGTATCATTGTATGATAAATATGAAATCGTTCTAGTTGATAGAAAAAAGAAAAAACATCCTATTGAAATTCAGATTCCTAGAATATTAGAAGATGGGACATTCTTAATCAATGGGAAAAAGAAATATCTAATTTATCAGATTATTCTTGATCCAATTTATTTCATTAAAGCCGGTCAGGCTAAATTGGAAACGTTATATGCTCCAGTTTCTATTCATTTGAAAGAAACTAAAAGAAAGAGTTATTTCGATATTTTGATTGGTGGATATAAAATCCCACTTATGGCTTTGATGGGATATTATCTTGGGTTTGATGATACTATGAAATTATTCAAAGCTAAATGGAAAATTTCTGACGAAACGGATATGTCTGCTAGAACTAATATTGAATTAAGTGATGGAAAATTTTTAAACATTTACTATACCGAGTCTTGTACTGAGAAGCTTTTAAATTCTTATTTCGAAATTCCTATTCAATTATCATCAACTGATATTACTGATAAAAAATCATTCACAGAAGCTCTTATTAAAATTACTGGAAATCGAAATTGTATTTTTAAGATTGACGAAGTATTATCAAACATAATGGAACCTGTAGCTGTTCAAATCTTAAAATCTAAGCTTCTTCCATTCACTCTTCCTCAAATAATTTTGTATATATGTCAAGAATTGGTAAAGGGAAGAGTTGATGATCGTAATAACATTTCTCAGCAAAGAATTAGATCTAGTGAGTTATTTGTCCATCAGATTCAAAAATTAGTTCTTGGATCATATAATGAATACAGAACTAGACTTGTATCTGGGGATTCTAATGCTAAATATTCTTTGGATGTAACTCAAGCTGTTAAAGAAATTGTTAATTCTAAATTGTTTAGAGATTTAGAGAATATTAATCCAATTGAAGAATTATCATGTTTGACTAGAGTAACTCCTATTGGGGATGGGGGAATTCCTGATGCTAATGCTTTGGTTTCTGCTGCTCGAAATATACATCCAACATATTATGGAAACTTGGATCCGATGGACACACCAGAAGGTCCTAATGTTGGGATTATTAATCAACTAACTGTTGGAGCTAAAGTAACTAGTTCTAGAGGATCATTTATTGAGCAGTTGGATAGCGCAGATGAAAAATCTGGAATGCTTAGTGTAAACTCTGCAGTTATTCCATTTGTTGGATCCACTGATGGTTGTCGTGTTATGTTCTCCGGTAGTCAGGGCAGACAATCTATACCTATTAATGGATCAGAGCCTCCGATTATCCAAACTGGATATGAGAGTGTATTAACTGGAATGCTGTCAGATTCTTATGTTAAAAAATCCATTGCTGATGGGACTATTGTAAAGATTACTGATAATTCGATATCTATTAAATTGAAAAATGGTAGGATCCAAGTAATTAATCTTGCACCTATAAAATTGCAATCTGGGCAGGGAATTAGTTCTTTAAATGAATTTAAGCCTATAGTTAAAGTTGGGGATACTGTTAAGAAAAATGAGATAGTTGCTGAGGGAGTTCATATCAAAGATGGTGTGATTTCGGTAGGAACGAATCTGTTATGTGCTGTTATGACTTGGAAAGGATATTCATACGAAGATGGGTATATCATATCCGATAGAGTTGCAAGAGAAAAACTATCATCTAGTGCGCTTCATGAGATTGAAGTTTTAATTAAGAATGTTGATCGAGTTTCTTTTATTGCGCAGGAGGGAGTTGAAACTAAACGAGGCGAACCTCTATTGATTAGGACCTCGAAAGATGTAGAGGAGATTGTTGGTCTTGATCTTGATGAATTGGAACAGGGGCAAATAATTACTAAATCTCCTGGCGGCAAGATTGTTTCATTGGAAATTTTTCCGAATGTGAAAATATCAAGATATCCAGTTCTTGAAGAGCCTTTTCAAAAATTTAGAATCAAGTATGAAGAAAGTATTGGCCCATTTCCTAAAAAATTCATATCAAGAATAGATGGAGATCGGCAACAATTTTCTGGGGTTCTTGTAAAGTTTAAATTAATCGAACATCAGCAATGCGAGGATGGGGATAAGATAACTAACAGTTATGGGGGAAAAGGAGTAATTGCAAAAATTGAACCCGAAGAAAATATGCCAGTTACTCCGTGGGGAGAACGAATAGATGTGATACTAAATCCTATTGCTATTATTAATAGAATGAATCCATCTACTATTAAAGAACTTCATTTATCATTAACTTCAAAGTTTTTGGCTAAGAAATTGGTGGCGATGGGAACTACAAAATCAAAGCCAGCAATGGATTTATTAAATTCAGTATTGACTACTCTGGATAAAACTAAAGATCAAAAAATTTCATCAGATTCAATGAAATCATTTAGGGCAATGTCTGCAACTGATTATGCTAATTTCATTCAAAAACTTGTAGATAGTGATTATATTTTTCCATTTATAATTCCACCATTCCAAGAACCGTCGTTGGATGATATCAAACGTGCAATGAGTTTAGTTGGTGCCAAGCCTGCGTATAAATTAGCAATCAAAGAATATGGTATTAAAACCAGACATGACATTGCTGTTGGATATTTGTACTATAAAAAGTTAGAGCAGCAAAGTGGTATTAAAATGTCCGCCAGATCTACAGGGATGGTCAGTTCCGTCACTATGCAAGCTATTGGGGGAAAAGGCGGAGGTCAAAAGATTGGTGAGATGGATAGTTGGTCCATTATTAATCATGGCGCTACAAATGTTTTAAGAGAATTTTTTGGTCCCCTATCAGATGACCATGTGACAAAAGATCAAATAGTTTCGGAAATAACTCAGTCTGGTTCTGCGGAATATAGAGAACCAAAAAGTTCTCCTACTAGACAGATTTTTGATACAATATTAAAAGGAATGATGTTAGAACCAGATCTTGGGAATTTAGAGAAGTGATTTCATTTACTTATGAACATAGGTGTCTATAATGCAATTTCCTTTAGATATGTATATGTCTATTCCTGCTGACCCGTTTACTGAAGATAATTCTGTAACTCAATCGGATATACTTGAAAATTCTATGATCGGTTATATGGTGGATTCTATAGTATTACAAATCGGGAACGATCAATGTAAGTACAGTATGGATATGTTCTGGGACGAACTCACTATCAGTTTGCCCGAAAGTACCTCTTTGAATATGTTTAAAAGATGTATGAACAAAATAATAGAGGTATATAAGTTATCGGTGCTGGAACAATATTTTAATACTCAATTTTTTACATATGATTATATGACCAAATTGAAGGAGGTATTAGATTTTTTTGAACGTGAACAATATGTTAGTATTATTTCATATTGTTTACCAGTTCAGAATCCTACTATTTTTTTACATGATAATGATTCATTGGAAGAATTTATTTCTTTGAATTTTAATGCATTCTTAGAAAAATTGAAAACAAAAAAGGAGTCGATTCCTGCCTGGATTTATTACGCATGGAATATGATGTCTAAAGATGATTTTGTCTCGATGATGAAATTTTTAATCAAACGGTCAGGAGCTGCAATAGCTGCTGAAGAGTATCTAAACAGAGAAGGAAAGTCAGTATGATTATTATTAAAACTGCAAGTATTGAAGTGAAAAATCAAGATCATAAACTCATTTCTGCACAGCCATCATTTGAAGGATTTTATTTGAAGTTTTCTGATGGAACAGAAGTTACTATTCCTTGTCAGATGACTCCAGCATTGCAAAATGCTGTTCAGGTTCTTATGACTTCGACTGCTGGGGTTATTACATTAGATCTTCGTAATCCATCTCAGCCATTATCGTTTTCTAATTAACTTTGAAAAGATTACGATTCCTATATATATTTATTACTGATGATGAGAACTTCTTTACTATTTAAAATGCCTTCAGTTACTCTTAAGTAACAAGGCAAATTTGGTAGTAAGAGAAGTTTCATTATCACACAACATGGAAATAACCTTGGGACTAACTCTGGCTTTTTTGGCCAGATTCTTTAGTTTCTTCTTCACACAAAATGTTAACAGGAGAGTTAACTCATGGCAAAGATTGTTGCTGCTGAAAACCAGGAACTAACTGGAGTATCCGGGAGTGGTGGAACGGCAAAGGGGATTTTTTATAATGTATTTATTTCCGGAGTGAAGCGAGGACCCCAGAGAGCTGGGTGTTTGCATTGCTTGAACCCGGGAAAAGATCTTACTTCCAAAGAGGATCCCTCTACTAAATTTCTTCTCTTCAATAAGGATGAAGTATATTTTATCCTTATGTTTGTTAAGAAGATTAGATGCAAGAGGGAAAAGGTTGCCGGTAAAGATTACGAGCGAATGACATATTTTTGTTGGGATCCATCGCAGGATGAAAAGTATCCTGAGGGTTCAAAGATTGAATATATATTTGCAGGGGCACTTGTAGATATTGATGATAATGGGAAGATTAAGTCGATTCCTGATCCGGATGAACCTGATCGCAACGTATTTGTTTATATGCGAAATAACGGGACGAAATGTGGAAAGGCATTTGAATTCATTGATACTATTCGAGAGAAGACAAGTGAGCTTGAACCTTTGTCGGATGGTGATGATGAATTTGAATCTACTGTAATTACACCGAGACGGTTTATTACAAAGATTACTGTAGATACAGTAGAAAATGCTACATATAATTCTGTTATTAATGTTTATAACTATGAATTATTTAAGCAGTTGCCTGATGAAATGGTTATAGATATTGTGGAGCGATCGAAGAAGTGGCTCCCGAAGTTTAAGGAACAATTCGATTGTACCTCGCAGATTAAATCTTCTGATAGTAATTCTGATACTGGTCAAGGTAATCGGCCCACTTTTGAGGATGAGGCTGGTGAAGAGCATGATGTAGAAGCTGAGGTTGCGGAAGATTTTAGTCTTCCTGGAATCTAGTTAATGATTTAACCCAAGTAGCTTGGTTTTAAATTAGCCAAGCTACTTCTATAATGATTGGTGTTTATGAACGTGGTTAGAATTGCAAATATTCTTCTTACTAGACGGTGTAATCTTCGATGTGAGTATTGCAACTTAGTCAAAGATTATCCGAATATGCCAGATTGCTACCGATCAATAAAACAATATGCTGATGAAGAATTGTATCCTTCTCAGTGGATTGATATTATTGAAAGACTGGTAGCAAACAATCCTGATGTGTTTTTGATTCTGTATGGTGGCGAACCTTTCTTATATCCTGGATTAAAGGACGTTGTTAAGTTTTGCAATGAATCGAATGTTTCATATACTATAATTTCGAACAATACTCCAATTGCTAGAACTAGAGCATATGAAATATTTTCAGCACTGGGACCGTTTAAGGGATTTACTTCCTCAGTAGATCCAGTGGCATTAATGTCTGATGAAGAATTGGGAGTGTTGTCTAAATCTGCTAAGGATATTGTTGAGAAATCTCGTCTTGGTCTTGAGAACTTAGCAAAGATGAAAAAGGACGGAATTTCTGAGGATGTAGTCGCAGAGATTACTGTAACTAATATGTCTCTTCCTTTCTTGTACGACACTATATTACAGTTAACAAATAACGGAGTCTGGTCCAGCATTACGGTAGTGGATGATAAGAAAAGTGACTATTACGATTTTTCTTCTGTGGAAGATCAATCTCAAATGTTAACCAAGTCAGATGCTGAGTCAATATTTCTTAGAATTAAAGAGGATGCTGAAGCTGGAATCCTAAAAGTTCATATTCCATCTCTTCTCCCCAGATTGCTAGACATACTTCCTAGTTGCATGAAATGCTCAATCAGAAATGATTTGCATAATGTAACTATTGATGCAGATGGAACTATGAGATTGTGTTTAAGAATTCGCGGCGAGAGATGCCCTGATATATTAGCAAAAACTGCATTTTCTAAGAATGGCCAAGTGAATAAGTTGTTAAAGAAAGCAATTAAGAGAGATTATGATAAGGTGTGTCTTGGTTGCAATTGGACTTGTCCATTGATGAGTGATGAATTTGCTGATAGTGTGATTGATCATTAAAGGGGGTAAGATTGGATTTTTGGAATTCTGTATTTCTAGAATGAGTAACATGTTAGGAGGACTGCACATTGGATTATACCCATGAATCTATAAAGGTTCTTGAGGATATAGAACATGTTCGATTGAATCGGACAATGTATATAGGAGAGGACTCAAACCCCAATCATTTGTTATTTGAGATTTTAGATAATTCCTTGGATGAAGCTCAGGCTGGTTTCTGTTGTGCAATTGGAGTTCAGATTGATAATAAGAATCATGTTGCGACAATTGCTGATAATGGTAGAGGAATTCCATTTCAAAATAATACTATAGAAATAATTGCTACTACATTAAATTCTGGTGGAAAATTTGAGAAGGGGGATGGTGGGGTATATGGAATTGCTACTGGACTGCATGGAATTGGACTAGTTGCTGTTACTGCATTGAGTGAATGGGTTGAGATTGATGTGTATCGAGATGGAAGTAAAGTTCACTATCGATTTGAGAATGCTCAGGTAGTAGATAGCACAATAGAACAATTTGAAGGAAAAGCTCCTTTCTCCACCCAGATTTCATTTAAGCCAGATAAGAAATACTTTCAGTCTGTAAAGTTTAATATTACTCCGATTCACGACAGATTGAATCTTGCTTCTATTCATATTAAGAAATTGGCTTTATTATTTTCTGTAGATGATAAGAAAGAAGTTATTAAGTTTGGACCGGAAGAATTTTTTAATACTGAACTTCTTTCTCAATCTAGTGAAGATAAGACTAAAACATTTTTAATATCTAATAAAGTTAAAGACGAATTTGTAGTATTTAGATTTTGTTGGGATTTTGATTCGGCTTCTACTTCAAAATGTATTGGTTGTGTGAATCTTCTTAGAGTTGATCAAGGGACTCATATAAATTATGCTATGGAATCTGTTCGAAATGCGATCTGGGAAATTGCAGAATCTGAGAAGATAAATATTCAGAAACAAGATACTTTGGTTGGACTTAGGGCGTTTGTATCTGTTGCATTATATCATGCTAAATATTCTTCGCAGACTAAAGAAAAATTGGTAACAGCAAAGAAAGATTTAAGCGAATTATTTGAGTGTTTGAAAGATCGAATTAAATCTCAAATAATTAGTGATCCTGAATTAAAAGATCGATTACTTTCATTTTTCTTAAAATATCGAAAACGCCAATCTGCTAAGAGTAATATTGTTAAGACAGGAAAAACTGTTAGCAGATTGAATTCGGTAGTAGATAGTAAATTAAGAGATTGTACTACGCACAAAGTGGAAGATTCTGAATTATTTATAGTTGAAGGAGCTTCCGCTGGTGGTGGATTACTTAAGTGCCGAGATCCAAAGATTCATGCATTATTGTGCTTAAAAGGAAAAGTTCCAAATATTGCTGATTCGAAGAAAGATTTTTTCAAGAATAAAGAAATTTTGGAAATTATCAATGCTCTTGGTACTGGAATTGATCCTGATTTTGATATTGAAGGAATTCGATATGGAAAAATTATTATAGCAACTGATGCTGATCCTGATGGATCTCATATTGCTGTATTATTGATGACTGCATTCTTAAGAATGGTTCCCCAATTAGTTAAAGACAATTTTTTATATATGGCTAAAATGCCGTTATACGGTAGTGTGGTTAATGGTAAGTTCCTACCGTTATATAGTGAGGGGGACGTATCCAAATTCCACCAGGACCATCCCAAATCTAGTCTCCAGCGTTATAAGGGGTTAGGTGAGATGAACCCTGACCAGTTGGCTGTGTGTTTGCTTGATGATCAATATCGGAAATTAATACCAGTTCCATTTCCTTCGAGCCCGTCAGATATATTTAAACTTATGTTGAGTGCTGACTTAAAGAGAAAGTTAGTGTAATGGATAATCTCGTCCCAGATCTTTATGGAGAATATGGCCGATATGTAAATGCAACTAGAGCTTTTCCATTTATACTTGATGGAGCTAAACTAGTAGAACGACGATTATTATGGTCGCTATATGAAGTTTCTAAATCGAATAAGAATGTGAAAAGCGCTACAGTGGTTGGTCATTGTATAGGACATTATCACCCCCACGGAGACCAGAGTTGCTATTCTAGTTTAGTGACTTTAGTAAGAAATGGTTTGGTTATTGGACAGGGAAATTTTGGATCAGACAATGGGATAGATTCAAATCCTCCAGCAGCTCAAAGATATACTGAGGTTAAACCAAATCCTGATATTTTAAACATGGCATTTGAGTATGTGAAATCAGTTCCATTTGAGAAATTGGAATTAGATTTTGCTGAGCCATTATTTCTTCCAACTAAGCTTCCTATTTGTTTAATTGGGGAAAGCAATTATTGTGAGGGAATTGGATTTGGATACAGTACAAAAATTCCGATTTACAAAAAATCGGATTTGATCAAAAGACTTAGATGGTTATTGGATGGTAAAACTGGAACTGAACCTGTAATTAAACCAATTACGGATTGCAAATTTGATAGTGATGATTCCGAGTTTAAATCTTTACTCACTACTGGTAGAGCCAGGATTCAATTCCAAGGCAAATATCACATCGAAAGTGATAACTCGATTATCGTTACAGCAATTCCGCCATCTAAAACGTTTCTAACAATCCTTAAGAAATTTGATAAAGAGATTTCAGTAGAAAAATCGTTAGGATTTCAAGATATCTCTACCGATTCTACTAAAGTTAGATTTACAGTAATCAGACCCAGAAGTTTGAAATTGGCATTTGTAGTCAAAACTATGAAATCTGTTTTGTGTGGGTCATGTGTATTTGAATGCAATGTTGTAAATTCTTCTGGAAAAGTTGTTACTGTATCTATTGATGATATGCTTGTTAATATTTATAAGGTATATTGTCGAGTTGTTGAAAAGGTTTTAAAGGATAGAATTGAAGTTCTTGATTCTGATATTGAAGAACTAAAATTAATAGAGAAGATTAAGCCGCTCCTTAGTATAGAATTGAAAACCAATCCAGATAATTTGGATTTGGTTATTTCAAATATTGCTAAAGGTACCGGAGAATCTGTCGATAGAATCAAGGAAGTGTTTGAAAAATATACGCTTGCTAGAATTTTTAGAATTAAGACAAATACTAAAACGTTATTGAGTGAACGAAATTTAAACCAATCTAATCTTGATAATCTTCATGATTATGTATGGAAGGAAAAATATCTAAAATGATTTGCAGACTATTTGAATTTTTGGCAAATAATGATCTTGGATTAGACAATCCCCATGTATTTGAGAGTTCTTCTGATTGCAATATTAACCAGTGTAGCAATTCCGATCATTCAAAAGATTTAGATATTAAGTTGTGTGATGTCAGATGGGGATGGTTTATAGATAGGTGGATTAAATTTCCAAAGGATTTTCTATCTGATTTGAGTTTTTCAAATTGTGATGTTGGCATTAGATTAAATCATCCAATTCGTGCTCATATTTGGATATGCCGAAAGATTGGAGAAACTCCGTCTTATGTAATTTCATCTGGTTCTCAACGAACTGAATGTAAAAATATAAAACAAGTGAATTATGAATTGAAGAAAATGTGTGATGATTTTGGTAGAGATCTAACAGAAAAGGATTTGGATCATGGAAATAACTAAGAGTATTGAATGGGGAATGTCTCATCGGTTGCCGAATCATAATGGCCTATGTAAAAACTTGCACGGCCATACTTATAAATTAGAAGTTACTGTTCAAGGTCCTGTAAATTTAGATACTGGAATGGTCATGGATTTTCATGATTTATCCGATATATTGAAGAGTACAGTTCTTGATAAATTGGATCATGCTTGTGCCGTGTCAGTCTATGATGATGAATTACGAACGGCTTTGAAATCCCTCGGAGTTAAATATGAAGTAATTGGCATGGGAAGTCCAACAGCAGAGAATCTCCTAACCGAAATTCATTTATGGTTGCAACCAGTTCTTCCCAATATTATTAAAATGCGGTTATATGAGACTCCGACCGCTTGGGCAGAGTTGATTTTGTAATTATGTTTACTTTCAATCGAGATTCCTGTATTCATATTCCGTTGGACCCTCATAAAGAAAGTGACTGGCTCAAACAAGTTGGAATCTTTTTAAAGAGGGACGAAAAAGATTATAATGATCCGTCAGTCATACTCAGAAAAACATACTATCATGTGAATGCAGAGTCTCGATCGTTAATGGTTCCTAGATTCTTTCCGATCAAAAATTTTGTATCATGTGAATTAAATGATACAGTTCCATCTGGCGAAAAAATATCAATTAAGTCTAAAGTTTCATTTCGTGACGATAGACAAAAACAAGCTGCTGATTGGATATTAAATCATTCCAGGGGAATTTTATGTCTTAGGCCTGGCGAAGGAAAGACTGTAGTCTCAATCCACTGTATTTGTGAAGTTGGATTGAAGACTATAATCTTTATGCATAAAGATTCATTAGTGGAACAGTGGTATGAAAGATTCTTTCAGCATTCTGATATTCGAGAAGATCAAATCGCTAGATTAAGAACTTCGTCATATGAGGATGATCTTAAGAAGCCTGTGGTTCTTGTTACATTGCAAACTCTAGATAGTATGATACGAAGAATTCCAAATATCCATGATAAACTTTTAGAAGCTAATTTTGGATTTGGAATTTGGGATGAGTGTCATACCGTCGGAGCTGAGCAATTTTCAAAGACTGCATTATTTACTCCTTGTAAAAAGGTACTAGGATTATCAGCTACTCCGAAACGTTCTGATGGAAATACTGATATTATTGAATATAATTTGGGGCCGATTTTTACTCCAAAATCTACTGATGTATCTACTATGGATCCTCTTATAGTCATGGTGGTATTTGACCATGGAGTGGTTAGATGTCATTATGATTATATAATGCGGATGACTCAATTTGATATTAAGCGTAGATTTGGAGGAAATGTTCCGAGAATTATTCAGCCGGAATTTGACAAATCTAAATATCTAAAATTATTGATTACATCGAAGAATTCTAAATATCTTCAGAAAGTTTCTCCTATCGTTCGTCAAATTTCCAAATCCGATAGAAATATGATTCTATTATCGGATCGGATTATAATTTTAGATAAGTTAGCTAAATGTTGTGTAAATCAAGAAGAAGTAGGATTTTTTCTACCAAGGGAAAAGGAGACCAGAGATGCTCAGTTAAAAGAGAAACGATTAGTGTTTTCTACGTATCAATCATGCCGGGATGGTGTGGATAAGCCAGAAGTTGATTGTCTTGTTATGGCTAATCCTGTTGGAAATTGGGAGCAAGCAATTGGAAGATCGGTTAGAGCTCATCCCGGCAAAAAACAACCTACAGTAATAGACATTGTGGACTCAGGATACCAAGAATTTTATGATTGGGGAATGAGTCGAGCAAACCAATATAAACAAATGGGCTGGACAGTCCAAATTAGGAATTTAGACTAATAATTATTTAATGTGTGATGGAATTTTAACTCAATACTAATTAAACTATGATTTGTTTATAATGTTCGACTTGTTTAATTACACATTAGTAAAGGTATGATGATGACACAAGATATTCTTTCGTTCTTGGCTAACAATCCCAGCAGCACCGCCAACAAGATCGCTCGTGAGGGTCTCGGTCTTAGCAAAGCTACTTCCGCCCTCAAGCGCGAGCTTTCAGAAATGGAAGGACAGGGGTCGATTGTTCGTCAGATTGGATCTCGTGGGTATGAGGAATTTTCTGTATCTCAGATTATTGATTCTGCCCAAACTTCTGCTACAGTCCAGATCCCTGACGTTCCTGTCAAGAGTATGCCTGGGTTTGAAGTTTCTGATTTGGTAGATGGCGGATTCCGAATCCATGCCCCAGGTGATCGTGTGTATGATCTGACCAAGGATCAGTATTTGTTGGTTATTAATGGGTCTCCTGAGTTCATCGTTGAGACTCCTGATGAGGTCTTGGCTGCTATTCAGGACTTTACCCAGACCCATAGTATGCAGACTTTTACGATCAAGGATGTTGCTCGGAATGCCGAAATCGCCACTAAGGATGATTTGGTGTTCCCCGAAGGTCGTATCATTCAGTTCCAAATTCAAAAGCATAATAAGGCTGCTTGTTAGTAGATTTGAAGATATTTTTAGGATCCAGGCTAATACCCTGGATCCTATTTTACTTGGAGATTTTATATGTTTTCTACTTTAGTTTTTCAAAGACATGCATGTTGCGCTACGATACTTGATGACACTGATAAGAATAGTATTAAGTATGAAGATATTTATGAACTTAATGATATCATGTCAGAATTGCTTGAGAATGAAAAATTCTCCAAGTTCATTAATTGCGTATCTGTTTGCGTTTGTGACACAAGTCATCAGCGTAAAAACTATGTTAAATTATGCGCTAATGCTGCCGATATTGATATTGATAATATTGATAACTTTGAAAGTAAGTATTGTAAATTTCGACACATTGTGGATTCAATTACATTTTCTGGGTTTGGATTAAAATTTTTAGATAGTATATTGAATCGTCATCTAAATAGGGATGACAGATTTTTTATTTTGCATGGGGCATTATCCAGTAATAATATTTCGGAAGTTACTTCAATTTGTGATTCGAATATTGATGAGGATCTTACTGGATTCCGTGGTACTTTTATATGCAAAACTCATATTTTTAACATAATAAAGGCTAATCAAGAACAAACATATTTCAAAGAAAATATTTCGTGGTTTAAACATATAGTGTATATTGGCCCGAATAATGTATTGCTTGCTATTATTTCGATTGATGGGGAAATGTTAGTTCGGTGGCAAACTGTTAAATCTATTTTGAAAACTCATGGGCGAGAGAAGACAAAAGAAATTTTAGAAAAATTGTTGCATACCTTTGACGAGGAGAACGATTATTTTCTAAAAATAAATTCTAAAGAATATATTGAACATGTAGCCGCTGATATTTTGCTGCATGATGATGGACGAGAAAAATTTGATAATACTGTCAAAGCATTAACTGATTGTTCTGTAATTTCTTCTAGGTTTGTAAATTTCTTTTCGGCGTATAATGGACAATTACTTGAATCAGTTAGGACTCAAGTCCATAAGAAAATATTACATACTATGAATATTTGCTTTGAGAAATTGAATATTTTTGCTAAATTGGGATGGCAACCTGTTATGGAGAGCAATAATATTAATGTAACATTAAATGAAAATCAGGTATGGTGGTTTAAAGATGTTAATATAGTGCCTGATCGATATATTCGAGATGATATTTGTTGGGAGATCCATCCGAGAAAAAGATCTGTTCATATCATTAGATTATATATTAATTCGCGTGGGGTAATGGTTGCTGAAGGCGACGGAGATCCTCATCCCAATTGTTCTAATGATGTTTGTCTTGGCGATTTATCTATTCGTATGGCGGGTACTCCTGATGAATTTGAAGAAGATATTAAAGCAGCAGAAAAACTCCTAACACTTATAAATTTTGATAGTGCATATTCTTCTGAGCTTCTTAGTCCAATGTCAAGGAATGCTACAAAATTAAGCTTTGATACATCATCTACATTGTATGAGAATATTTTGGATAATGGCCCTGATCTTGTTCGTAGAGCTATTCCTGTAGACCAAAGTAATCCGACTCCTGTGGTCCCTCGGGTTGTGACTACTCCTACCGAGGTGGTTATTCATTCTAATGATATTACATCAGTTAATCCTGAGGGATTTGGTTCTCCTGTTGCGGATAGTAATACACTTAGATTATTTGATATGATTAGAAATATTGAACGTTCTCCTTATCCCTATAAAAATCCTTCAATTAAATTAGATGATGATAGATTGATATTGTGGGTAATTCCTGGAAATAGGTCATTTGTAGCATTTGACGAATATGAGCTCCTATTTTGGTATATTAAAGATAGATACTCGGTGGCGCTTGCTATTGGAGACAATAGTATTGCTGATGAAATTCTATCTTATTGCAAAATATTAAAAAGGTGTAAAAGTAATTATTGTGTTAATGAATGTATTCGTCGTTTGAGTTCGAAAAATGGTATGAGATTTTCTAGATCACTTTTAGATCCTCTTTTTGTTGAAAGATGTACTCCCAATGCAAATGTTTCATGTAAATTAGTAGATACCAATTTGGTAAACAATAAACTTATTGATTATTGTTTAACTATGAATCTTAAAATGGATCAATATGTTCCAGGAGTGATCAATGCCTGATTCAAATCATGTATGGGATTTTTTTAGTGGAGACCATGTTTCTCAAAGACAACATAGTCTTAATCTTCCAAAATTGGATAGTGTAGTAGTTATTGGAGTTGGAGGAATTGGATCATGGGTTTCATTTAATCTAGCATTATCAGGATGTGTTAAGATCCTTATTTTATTTGATGATGATGAAATAGAAGTTTCAAATCTCAACAGAACTCCGTTTCGTATTGTTGATGTTGGGAAACTAAAAGTTGTAGCATTATTTGAATTGATCATGGAACGGAGACCCGATCAGGACGTCAAGATTAATCCGATTAAATTTGATCCATCACATCTTAACTATCATCCAACTGTAATTTTTGATTGCAGAGACGATATATATGATGATCTTTCGCAATATGATTGTAAGATATGGAAACTCGGATATGATGGGTTGGAAGTTACTATAGACGGAAATCCAAAAGGCAGGAAAGTATGAGGTGAGTCACAGGGATATACTGTGACTCCATCATTCTTTGCCCCATCTCAATTGGCAGCAACATTATCTATTTTGTCTACCTTGACCAGTCATTCCTGCATTCCAGGCATTGAAGGTTCAAGAGAATTTGACGATGTAGTTACATTTGATTGCTGTGAGATTATTCCTTCAACAAAAATCGTTCAAAATGCTATTATGCAAGCTGCCGCATTGTCTAATCAAGGAGATCCTGAATATGTCAGCTCAAAAACTAGGAACTAGTAGTCATGGGTTGCCTACTTACGTGGGTTATCGTACAGTGCAAACTGAGAAGGTATGGAGTAATCCGAAATTGGCTAAAATTGAAAAAGTACAAGCGATCATTCCAGTTTCTCTTGTATTTGTTATGAGACAAATTGAAAAAGAAGTTCCATCCGTAGAGTTTGGAATATATCTTCATGGTGAGTTTAATGGTGCTACATTGAAGATATCTGAAGATTATTTGATTCCAAAGCAAAAGGTATCAATGGCTTCTATTGATTTTGAAGAAGATGGACATGAAAATGGGTGCACTAGATGGAATGGTGTTGCTCATAAACATCCGACTGGGTGTAAATCTTTTTCTGGGACCGATGATGATTCAATAAATGGAAATCATCAATTTAGTTTGCTTTATGAAAATGGTGATTTTGCCAATGGAGAAGTAAATTTAAATGTTCAGGAAATGCAAGGGCGAATTAGATTGCCTTTGGCTATTTCATATCTCTATCCGAAAATTGATATTCCTGAGGATCAGCTTAAGAATATTTCTCGTAGCGTTACTTTTAATCCGACGGTTTCTAGACATCAATCATCCCATCAATTTAATGCTGCAATTCGTGGGGTCGAAGAAGATCCAGATGAATTACAGAAGTGGGAATCTTATCTAGCAACTGGTATGTTTGGTTAACTATTAAAAGATGTGTAATATTGATCTCCTGAAAAAATATTAGGAGATCAATATTACACTTGATTGGAGTTTTTATGAAGCGTATTGCGATTGGAGATATTCATTTATCATGTTATAAAGATGATCAATTAATGGATGATGGTCTTCCTCTTAGACTCCATAATACTATTGCTGTTGTGCGAAAACTTTGTACATTTGCTAGAAATTCTGGGATCAAGAATATTGATATTCTTGGAGATTTGTGTAATGATAAAGATATCATATATACCGATTCAGTGAATGCGTTTAAAGATGTGTTAATTGAATTTAGTGATTTACACTTTCTCATATTATCTGGAAATCATGATATGTCTAGTGTTGGAGATTTTCAGACGTCGGCAATTTCTGTATTTTCGGCATATCCGAATGTATCATGTTATACGACCCCAGTTCAAATTGATAATATTACAGTAATTCCATTTTCTAATAAAATTGTTGATGATGTGAATCAATTTGATGGCGGGGATATTCTATTGTCACATGTTGGAGTGTCTGAGGCAACGCTTCAATCTGGAATATCTGTGGTGTCTGATGTTAAGTTAAAAGATTTGTCAAAATGGAAATTAGTTCTTCTTGGTCATTATCATTCTCCTCAGCAATTAGCCCGAGAAGATTGCAAATTGTACTATATAGGAAGTCTTATACATAGAAATTGGAATGATAAAAATGAAAAGAAGCGCTGTATTTTATATGATTCTGAAACATTAGATGTTCAAAGTATTGCAATATCTGGTTTTTCTGAATATCGAGAATTGACTATTGATGATTCTACTGAGAATCCGTGCGATATTTTAAAAGAAGCTGAATTGCTTAGAAGTCAGGGACACCGGGTTAGAGTTAGAAAGAAAACATCCAATAAACTTGACATGAAAACTGATGTTGTGGTGGTTGAAGATTGTGAGGTTGAGTTGCGGGACAGAGGAATATCTATTTCTATGGATCAAGCTCAAAGATTGAAAAAGCATTTAGAGAATAATGGAATTGATGGTGATGAAGCTGCAGAATATCTTAAATGTATTTCTTCAATTATAGGACTTGATATTTCTGCTATCTGCTCTGGACCTGAAGAGATTTCTGATTGATTGGGAATTTTTATGCAAGATATTCGATTTGATAAATTACAATTTAGAAATGTTAGATGTTATACTGAATCTGAATTGGAATTTCCCGACAATCAGCTTGTGGCTATTGTTGGACCAAATGGTTCAGGAAAAAGTACGCATTTGATGGCGTTTACCGCAGGATTATTTGGAACGACTGCTGAGGGGTTTGCTCTTTCTGATTTAGTGAATCGGAGAGTTGATAAGGATTTAGAAATTTATATAGATTTTCGAATTGATTCTGTTCCTTATCAAATTGCTAGATTTTATAAACATAAAGTTTATAAGAATCAATTAGTGTTGACTCGGGATGGAAAAGATATTTCTAGAAAAACTGCTACTGAGACATATGAATTAATTGAATCATTATTAGTTCCAAAGGCTGTATTTCTTAACTCTATTTATTTCGGGCAAGCGGTTAAAGATTTCTTTACGTGTTTGACAGATAAACAGCAAAAAGAAATTTTTCATAGCATTCTTCAGACTCAAGAATATAAAGTTTTTTATGGCGAGACTGATAATGCTATGACATCTCTCCGTTCAGAGAAAGATGGATTGAATGTTTCAGAAATTCAATTGGCGACTCGAAAAACTGAACTTGAGAAGATGCTTCAAGTTCTTAGATTAGAATTAGAATCTCGAAAAGAAGAAATTAAGTCTAATATCCAGGAATGTCAAGACAATATTCGGCGATTGCAAATTGATGCTGATCATGCCGAAGAAGAACTGAAAAGTTTAGATTTTGATTCTGACGACTATGACAGGCTGATTAATAGGATTGCTTCGGTTCAATCATCTATTGATAGAATCGAGAATGATTTATCTGAGTATGTTTCTGCTCAAAAAGAGATTCTTGAACAGAAACTCAGAGAGATAGTTTCTTCATGTAATGAAAAGATATCGAAACTAGAAACTCAACTTCATATTAAAATATCAGAAATAGATTCAGATTTTTCTGAAACAATTAATAAGTTGAAGGATTCAATTTCTGAGTTAATTCAAAAATTGAATGATAAGAAATCTTCGCATATGCTGCGAAAATCTGATATAGAAAAAACAAAATTTTCTAACATTGCTGCTGCTCAAGAAAGTCATTCTAAATGTAAAGTTGAGTTAGATATTCCTGGACTTAAACAAGAGATTCAATCTCTTGAGCAAAAATTAGTAGAGAGACATTCCTTTGTTGTTTCTGATCTTAATACTATTAAGAATCAGTTATCTCAATCAGAATCTAATTTGAGTCAATTAGAATCAACTTTATCTGAATTGAAGTGTGCAGAATCTGGAAGTAAACCATGTCCTACCTGTGGGCAAGTAGTTAAAGATAAAGAATCTGAATCTAAAATTGCTAAGGCTCGAGTTTCTAAAGAAACAGATCTTAAATCGGCATTGCAATTTGTATCCGATTTAAGATCTCAATTCGATCAGAAGAAGAAAGATTTTGTAGAATTCAAAGAAGAGATTTCTTCTCGAATTCAAAAATTAAAAGAAGATTTAGATCAGAAATTAATACTTTCTTCCGAAAATGATTTGCGGTACGAACAGACTGTGGATCAAGAAGAACAGTTAGCTTCGATTGAAATTTGTAAGTTACAGGAAGAATTTGATAAAGAAAGCAAGGCAATATCGGATGAGATTGCTTTCCTTCAAAATCAACATAGATCGATTGTGAAGGAAGTAGAATCTAAGAAGCATTTATTGAAAGATGAGTATCTGACTTCAGTAGAACAAATAAATAGTGATAGTAAAGAATTAATTCAGGTTGAGATACGATCTTCTGAATCTTTAATTGAAGTAAAAAGATCAAAGATAACAGAAGATGAAAAGGAATTACGTCAGACACTTATCCAATTAAAAAATAGAAAATCAGAAATAGAATTTGTTAAAGATTCTATTTCTCAAAAGAAATCTGATTTGAAGGATATTCGATCTAAGATAGAATCTTTGACTTCGACATGTAAAGACTTATCAAGTAAAGAATTTGATTCTTCTAATATTTCGAAGACCGAAGATGATATTCATAATGCAGAACTTGAATTATTAGAAGTTACTAAGAAATTGCAGAGTGTTGATAGGAATTTGCATATATTATCATTTTGGAAGGAAGCGTTTTCTGATCGAGGAATTCCTTCGATGTTGATTGATAGTTCTATTCCTTTCTTGAATGAAGCGGTTAAATCCGAATTAGATATAATTGCTCCTGGTAAATTCATTGTCACTTTTGATACATTATCTCAGACTAAGGCTGGAGATATTCGAGAGAAGTTTTCTGTGAATGTTCTCAATCTGGAAAATGGAGCTGATAAACACAGTTTATTATCCGGTGGAGAAAAGAGACAAATTGATATGTGCTGTATGCGAGCAATTAGATTGTTGATGGAGAATTTATTTCAAAAGAGATTTAATATTACATTATTGGATGAAGTGTTAGACTCATTGGATGATGAAAATTCTGCGGAATTTTGTAGGCATATCAAGAAATTGGCTACTGGACAAAATGTAACATTAATTACTCATTCGATTACTCAAAATGCCGAATGTGATCAAGTCATTAGGTGTAGTGTATGATAATCAAAAGTAAAAGTTGTACTTATCTATTTGATTTTGATGGCACATTGGCCGGTATGAATGAGTGGAGAAGTGTTTGGAAAAATAATGTATCTGTGTTTACCACAGGCATTTACATCAATCCGCACAAATATGATATTAGATGGTCGATATTGACAGGACGTCCTCGCATAGATTTTCCCATGATTAAGTTGGCATGTATGATTTATGGATTATATCCAACTAATATTTTATGTAGTCCTGATTTGTTTTTCGATAATTCTAAAACTTCACATCAGCAACTTGATATGAAAGTTGATACTATCGTCTCTATCTTAATGGGTAGAGACGATAGATTTGATGGAGTTCAAAAGGTTTTTTATATTGATAATGATTTAGAAGTTGTGAAGTACATAAATAGTCGAAGACGATTGTATATTGGTGATCAATGTCATATATTGCCATTTCTTGCAATTACTAGTTTTGATTTTGTAAAACAAGAATTTGATCTTTACATTTAGGAGAATTTCGATGCCTGATAAATCTTCGAACCCGATTTCATTTAGTCGAAAGAAAGATGAAGAAATTAGAGATTCTGCAAGACGTTTGCATGATTTAATAGTAGAATTGAAACAGTCATCATATAAACCATGCGGTTCTGGGCTGGCTTCTAATCCGGTTTATAAAGATTCATTTGTTGATAATTCTGGTGGATCTGTCAAGCATGCGGTAATTGAATATAATAAGTCTATGTGGGAAGAATCTTCATCAATAATTTGTCAGTTATTAGAATCGAATAATGTTTCAATTTTGGAGCAAGTAGATTTTATTTATCGAGATAGTGGAATTGAAGTTGTTAGAATTTTAGTTGATATAAGTAAGATACGATGAGGATACATATTGTTGGGTGTGGATTGTTGGGATCTGGATTAGCGTTTAAGCTATGTAAATATGATTTATGTAGTCATATGTACATATATGATTCAGATATTGTGGAAACATGTCATTTTCCATATATGAAGGCATTTATTGGAACGAATAAAGTAGATGCTTTATCATCTGTGATTGATAGTTTGGATTGTGACGTTAGATTATTTTCTAGATGTGTTCGTGTCACTTCTAGGAGAAAATTTCGGTCGGGGTTAGTTGTGGATTGCAGAGATAATAAATCTATTCCTATAGAATGTAACATTAGATTATCGTTGGATGGGCCAGTATTTGTTGTCGATTGCAGAAAGGATGTATCAGTAGATACATATAGTGAGTATGTAATGAATCAAGATCCAGCATATTGTGATTTAGCATTATCAATCGCATTGAATTTTGTAACAAAATGCCAAGATACTATGTCAGAGGAAAAAAGATTTGTTTATATGCTTGATTCAATTCTTAATTATTCAACAAGTATGTAAAGGGTTTGTATGAATGATAAGATGGTTATTAATATGTCGGATGTTTCAGTTCCATTGTTTGAATCTAACATTTCTAATATTTCTGTAGAATGTGATTTTATGGATAAAGATCCATTTGTGATTGATATAAGTGGTGGATGTTCTACTTTGAAAATGTTAGAAGAAGTATTGATTGATGAAATTATGAAGTTTTGTAAATTTCTTCCACATCGTGAATTAGTTCTTACTGCGAGAATTGATAATTCTCAATCAACCCCTAAAGCAACTGTCCTAGTTAGGCCAGTTCCTTCATCTGCGTAATGTTTGAAGATGAACTATCTAAGCTTCTCCGGGAGCATCAAATTAATCACTGGAATTATTATGATGCAGATAATGAATTATCTGTAAGCGTAATAGATCCAGTGACTATTGGATTGGATAAGTTCACATATAAATCCGATATTGTTGATGATGAACTTGTTATAGTTTGTCAGATGAGATGGGATAGTCGGATAATTAATGATATTCGTTCATTTGTATCGAAACGAACAATGAAAGTTCGAGAACCGTTTCACTTAATTGGAAAACTTCTCAGACTTATTCAAAATATTGAAAGTAAGAAATATAGATGTAGTGATGGGGGCATCACTAATCTTGATAAAATTAAGTCTGGGGGTTTTTTAGTTTCTGATGAGTTGATTGAGTGGAGAAATTTTATCCCAATACATACGATTATATATTTTGGGAAATTACATTCTGTTGATCCAGAATTGACTATAAATCTTGGATATGGAATTCATTCGTTCCGAGTTTCTAATTGTAGTCATATATATCAAGTGTATTGTGATGGAATTCATCCTCATATAAAATCAACGTCTAAAAGATTTTGTTTGGGTCCTGAATATGAAGGAATTCCTATGACACTGGAATCCTTAAACATGATAAAGTCTGTGTTGAGTTGTGTGTGTTTAAATGGCATGTATAGTCCGCATGTTCATTTTGAAAAACTAGTTAATCTTATTAAGGATAAATCAGATGCAAACTGCTGAACTTAAATCCAAGTGTTTTCGTGCTGTTGTATATTCTATTTCGAAAATGGAACCAACTACTGGTTATTCTAAACATGATTTATTTGAGATTTGGAGAAGAAGTGGTTTCGAACCGAATATTAATATAACTGAAGATCTTTTCTCAAAATGTATTTGTCATATGTCAGATGTATTGATTTTTTGGGATACTATATCTGGATTGTGGTATGCATTTGAAGATCCTCCTGTTCATATTTCCCTGTATGTCAACAATGATTTTGAAAAGATTTCAGACGAAAATCAATTGATTGTTTCAATGGTGCAGACAGCCATTGAACATGGTATAAAAGATTTTGGACAATCATTATCTTCTGAAGAAATTTGCAATATTGTTTCTCCTCGAATCAGAGATTGTGTGAAGCATGAGTTTGACAGTAAGGTAGTTCCGACTGTACTGCAGGCATTTCAGGAAAAGATTGATAATGTAACAGAAAAACATGTCGAAACAATGATGAGTAATTTCAAGAATGTTCTTGAAGAGCTCGATGATAGAATGAAGCGATGTGAGGTTATGGTTGATGAATCTTCTATTGAGAAATTGATTTTCTCAGTATTAAAGAAAAAGTTCGAACAGGAGGGATAAGTTATATGAATCTTTACTTCGTCAATATAGATGAAGTAGCGGAGAGTCTTCCCGAAGTAACTAGTCCAAAAATTTATTCAAAATCTGGATTTCATAACGAAGGATTATTCTCTCAGCAAATATTTGGCCCCATTAAAACTGCTACTTGTGCATGTTCTATTTATTGGGGTCGATCTATGATTGGGCAGAAATGTAAAACATGCAATGTAGACATTGCTCGATCAAGCGAAAGACGAAAAAGATTTGCAAAGATCAAACTTCCTTTTCCCGTATTGAATCCTATTGTTCGACAGATTATTGTCCGAGCTGGGAAAACTAAGTTTAAAGATATTTGTGATGATATGATATTTGATACTCAAATTCATGGGTATTATTATGATGAGGATACTGATAGATTTGTGAAGCTTGCGAAGAAATTCAAGGAGCGAGAGTCAGACGAGGAAGAGATTTTTGAACCTCCGACTGATTGTCCGTTCTTTCCTGCCTCGCTTCAAGGATTACATGATCTGGTAGCATATCAATGTGATTTGCAAAAAGATAATCCTACGTGGAAATTTGTTATAGAATCTATGGATAGGTTCTTTATCAATAATGTATTAGTTCCGCCTCCTGAATTTAGACCAGTGTCTAGACATAAGGATGCGCAAATGCGTGATGAGATTAATCAATTTCTCATCACAATTTTGAACTATTCCATTACGATGCGCGATGATAATTTGGATACTACAACTATTTCTGGTATTGCTGAGATGGCAGTTCGGCATCTTCAGAAACATATAGATTCATTATATGAATACGTTTTTAAGAAGCTCAGCAAGAAGACTGGATTGATTCGTGGATCCATTTTAGGAAAGCGAGTAGATTTTTCAGGTCGTGCTGTTATCACTCCAGATCCTACTCTGACTTTATCAGAATGTTCAGTTCCATATTTAATGGTTCTTGAATTGTTCAAAATGGATATTGCAAATACTCTTCTCGAACATCGTAGATTTAAGCGATATGACTCAGCATTAAAAGAAATATCTGAGTGTATCAGTAGAGAAGATTATAGGTTGTATGATATTGCGGAAGAAGCATGTAATGGGAAAATGGTTATTCTTAATCGGCAACCTACATTACACAGAATGGGATTGCTTGCATTTAAAGCAAATGTGAATCGTGGATATGTTATTAAAATTCATCCTCTAGTTTGTGATGCCTATAATGCTGATTTCGATGGAGATCAAATGGCAATTTATAGGCCATTATCGGAGGAAACGATTCATGAATGTGAAGAAAAACTAATGGTGGCATCAAATCTATTATCCCCAACCACGGGGAGATTGATTCTTGGTGTCAGTCAAGATATTGTCCTTGGAATTTATCTTTTGACTTCTAGTGATGAAAATCCTGTAGAGTATGAAGGGATTCAAACCACTAGAGGGAGAGTTTTATTTAATAAATGTCTTCCTGATAATTTTCCATTTGTCAATAAGACTGTTGATAAGAAATTACTTAAGATCATTTTAGATGAGATAACTAGAACTAATACTAGTGAAGTCGTACTTAGGATTCTTGATAATATTAAAAATCTTGGATTTAAGTATACTACGTTAAGCGGAGCTAGTATGTCTCTGGAGGGTCTTGATGTTGAATCTCTCCAAAGAGTTCAACAGAAAGTATTTGATCCAAATCTAAAATGGTTTGAACAATTCGAAGCACTTCAAAGTCCAGAAGTATTGCAAAGTGTTCGTGAAGCTTTCAAATATTGGAAATTCATTGAATCTGGATCTAGAGGATCTTGGGATCAGGCCCTTCAGATTGTACTCGCTAGAGGATTTGTTTCAAACTTTACCGGTGACATTATTAAGACCCCGATTGAAAATTCTTTGGTTACTGGGTTAACTCCAAAAGAATTTTTTAATTCTTGTTATGGATCGAGAAAGGGTCTTCTTGATACTGCATTGAATACTGGAGTGTCTGGTTATCTTACTAGAAAATTAGTATACGCTACAGTAAATCTTGAGATAGATCAAGAATGTGATGATTGTGGGACCGAAGATACATTTGCAATATCAATTCCTGAAAAGGGTCATGATATTAAAGGAATTGATCTTGCTTATTCTTTGATTGGCCGATATCATTTAATTGGGAGCAATCCAGATGGAACTCCTAACTATGAATTGATTACTTATGATAATTATAGCAGCTTTGTCGGACATGTAGTTAGAGTTCGTTCTCCGATTTTCTGCAAGAATCCTCGAGTATGTAAGAAGTGTTATGGTGCCACTTGTGACTTTTTACATTCTCAATTTGTTGGAGTTATTGCATCTCAAGCGTTAGGTGAGGTATCCACGCAATTAGTATTGCGGACATTCCACACATCTGGTGTTGCTAAGATGGCAAAGAATTCTGAGAATAATCAGCAGCAAGATATTTCTAATGATTTAGTAAAAGTTAGAAAAATCTTTCATAATTCTGGAAAAGAAATTGCTACTTATGATCAAGCAATTTTGAATCTGTTTAAAATCTATTCTGAATATAAATTGGTTCTTTTGGTTCATTTTGAAGCAGTTGTATCTCAAATGATGAGAGTTGGGAATAAACTGTGGAGACTTACTGAGGATAGAGAATCTACTAAATATGATTTAGTATCTATTGAAATGATTCCTTCTAAAGAATCATGGTTGTTAGCATTAGCATTTAGTAGGCCGAAGGCATTCTTGATTGATGGAATTGAGGATGATTCTTCGTCTTCGGGCATATTAGAACGCATTATCATGAACGATTTTTAGGAGGATTCATGGACCTTATAGTTCCTTCGTATCAACTTCCACTCAATAATATTTTCAATATGCGAGATAGGGACTGGACTGGCCAACTAGTCCCTAATGTGTTGCGAATGTTGAAGGCTGGAGAAGATTTTGGAATTGTAGTTAAATCTATAGAATTAGAGAAAGATTCGAAAGTAGATTTTGGTGAAATCAAGAAGACTTTTTCTAGGTTCTTGAATTTCACATTGGCTTATCAGGATAAAGAGTTTAGCTTTACGTATGAAATTCCATGGCTTGTAAATAATAATTTTTATATCTGTGGAAACAAAAAGACATCTATCCTTCAGTTATTTGATAAGCCACTAATCATTCGAGAGAATCTGATTAAGATCAGAACCAATATTCAAACATTTACTTTGATTAAGAAATCAAGGAAGCGAACTCCATATTTCTATTATATTTCATTTTTCGGAAAAGAAGTTCCTTTTGTATTTCTGATATGTATGTTGAAGGGACTGACTGGAATATGTCATGAGTTCCCGATAACGGGAAAAGGAACTATTGATGCTAGTCGGAGTGTGGATTGCTCTCCTGATTATTTGGATCTATTAACTGATCTTTGTACATTCGTATCTGATGATACTACTAATAAAGATAAGTTGATGTCTAAATTTTTCAATAGAAAGTCCGATAATGATATTTTAGCAAATATCTTATTAGTTCCAAAGGTGGATGTATTTTGTGCTCAATTTATGCATACTGGAAACATTATCGATGAATTCATTTATGCATTAAATTGTGCAGTCAATGATGATCAAAATTATGAAAATAAAAGACTTCGATTTTCTGAGCAAGTAGTATATTGTCATTTAGCTAATGATATATACTCAATGATTATTGCAATCAAAAATGCTCATAGTGGAAAGAAGTCTCCGTTCCATAATAATTCCAAAGTAATCCTTCAGAATGCGAATCAATCGAGAATTGTCCAGTTTGATCATTCTCTTAATCCGCTTTCTGAATTGGCAATGCTTACGAGATTGTCATTATCTGGACCTGGTGGATTTGAGAAGGAAAACGTTCCTCCTTATTTGAGAGATATTCATGATAGTATGTATGGCATTATTTGCCCTGCAGATACTGGAGATAGAGAAAATTGTGGAACTATTCAGTATGTAGTTCCAACTGTCCAGTTAGATGATGATATGACTTTTTCTGCAGTGGAAGATCCGAAGACAAAAATTTCTATTGCAATATCTCATGTGCCATTTTTGGAACATGATGATGCAACTAGACTTCAGATGGCTTCGAGTCAGCAGAGACATGCTATAATGCTTCAGAAATTTGATATGCCTCTTGTCCAATCCGGTGTTGAGTCTATGTATACAGACAAGACTTCATTTATGCTTAGAGCAAAGAGAGATGGACAAGTTGTATATTTGGATCGAAATGTTATTGTTGTTAGGTATGACAACGGAGAATGTGAAGCATTCAATGTTGGATACAGAAAATTATATCTATCAGAAGCTGATTTTAGGAGAACGTATTTTAAAGTCGGAGATACGTTTAATGCCGGAGATGTGATTTCTGAGAGTAATTTCTTAAAGAACGGAAGACTTACTCTAGGAAGAAATCTTCGAGTTGCCATTATGGTGTGGTATGGATATAATTATGAAGATGGAATTGTCATTAGTGATAAATTAGTCAAAGAAGATTTATTTACATCTTTGCATTATCTAGATCTAACCTTTGAAATTCCATCGAATAAGATTCTTCTTAACCTGAACAATAATTACAGAGAATATAAACCAATTCCTGAAGTTGGTGATCGTATTCGAAAAGGAGATGTTTATGCTAAAATCCAAACAGTTATTGGATATAATGAATCTCGAGATGTAGTATTTGGAGATCCTCATGAATTGATATCTGAGGAAGATTGTGTTGTAACCGAAGTTAAGATTTATTGTAATTCTCGGTGTGAATTATTTCCTCAATTTCAAAACTATATCGATTCCAAGATACAAGAATCTAGGAACACTAGACAAGAAATGGTCGATCATCTTGGAGATTTTCTAACTCAAGATGAATTAGATGGATTCTTGGAAAGTATTGAAAATGACCGAGCAGAGAAGAAGAGAGGTAATTATAAAATCAAGGGAGATTCTATTGACGGATTGCGTGTAGAAATTACTGCGATATACAGAAGACCGATTACCGTTGGCGATAAAATTGGCAATCGGCATGGAAATAAAGGAGTAATTTCTAGAATTGTTTCAGAAGATCAAATGCCCAGATTTCCTGATGGTGGAGTTGCTGATGTGATATTAAATCCTCTTGGCATTCCGTCTCGCATTAATATCGGGCAGTTATTTGAATTGCATTTGGGAATGTCTGTTGTTGATTTAAAACGACATATATTGAAATTAAGATCTGAAGGGATCTCGTTCGAAGAAATTAAAACTTATATCATGGAGTACATCAAAATTATTGATGGAACTTCTGATAAGAATTATACATTACAAATGCAATCTTATTTGGATAACATAGAGGAAGATCAATTCTTTACTGAGTTAGATGATTTTTATGTTATTCAGCCACCATTTGAATCGATACAGCATGGAAAATTAATGGAAGCTCTTCAATACACTGGAACTAAATGCAATTATAGGTGTTTTGATCCAGTTCTTGGAGAAGGTATTGAATGTCAGGTTGATGATGGTTTTACCTATAATATCAAAGATCCTGTTGCATTTGGTTATATGACTATGTTTAAACTAAATCATATAGCTAAAGACAAAATGGCAACCCGAAGTATTGGGGCTTATGCTCCAAAAACGTCCCAGCCTGTTGATGGTAAAGGACGGAAGGGTGGCCAAAGAGTTGGCGAGATGGAAGTATGGGCTATTATAGGTCATGGAGCAACTGAAAACTTATCAGAATTCCTTACTACTAAATCTGATTCAATTAAGAAACGGAATCAATATTTGTCAGAAATGGTAAATAATGATACAATGCTATTAGATGAAGATGAAGATTCTGTTTCTCAGTGTCTTAGATTGTTCCAATCCTATTTACGTATGCTTGGATTGGACTTTCAAATCCTCGAATGAGGATCCCTTAACAAAACTACACGAAGGAGCCAAATAATGGCTAATGGATTGAACTTGGATGACTTGGTTGGAGAGCCGCAAAACGAGACCGAGGAAACCACTACTCCGGTTACTGAAGAAGTATCTACTGCACCTCCTCCTGCTGACACTCCCGATGTTGTCGAAGATTCGACTCCGGATCTTGATCCTCTCGGAGAGGACGAGGCTCCTGAGATCGATGATAATTCGGATGATTATGTGTCGGTAGCTCAGTTCGTTCGGGATAATAAGGAATTGCTTTCTGGGGTCGCTATGATTTCCATGAAGGTTCCGAATGTTCCGGATGATAAGTATCTTCTTTTTGTGACAAAGGAAGAAACTGATGCTAGTTTGATTATGATCGAAAATGCCAATCGGTTGATGTTTGAGCCTCACAAGGCTGA
>Ga0114918_10000746_pt1 | contig 28613 bp, 20 predicted proteins | sample LantaG_FD_87015 | JGI IMG/M metagenome (GOLD analysis project Ga0114918, IMG submission 87015) | Deep subsurface microbial communities from Baltic Sea to uncover new lineages of life (NeLLi) - Landsort_02402 metaG | ecosystem: Environmental > Aquatic > Marine > Oceanic > Sediment | place...
AGAGAGAGAGAGAGAGAGAGAGAGAGAGAGAGAGAGAGAGAGAGAGAGAGAGAGAGAGAGAGAGAGAGAGAGAGAGAGAGAGAGAGAGAGAGAGAGAGAGAGAGAGAGAGAGAGAGGGAGGGGAGGGGGGGGAGGGGGGAGAGGGGGGGGAGGGGGAGGCCGCCGCTGGCGCCTCCGCGTCGCCGCGGGCAAGGGCGGCGGCCTCGTCGCCGCGTGGCCGAGGCTCCCCCTCGCCCCCTCTCCCCTTCACGGGGACGGGATCGCCGGCGCGACCCCGCCGCACCTCTTGCGCGCCGCGACGGCCCTCCTTCCCGGGGGGCACACCGTCGTCGGGGTCGGATGGTCCCCCTTTGGCGCCTCGCCCCCTGCCGCCGCGCTCTCGCGCCCGGCGCTCGCCGCGGCGGCGGCCGACGGCTCGTTGCACGCCTTCGCCGTCGACGTCGGTGGCGGCCGCTCCCGCCGGTCGCCGGCCCTGCTGGCCCCTCCGTCGCGGCCGCCCAAGAGCACCGCCACGGAGCGCGCCTCGAGGGAGGCGCACGCCTTCGTGAGCGGCGGCGGGCGCTTCGCGCTGCTGCGGAGCCTGGCCGCGGCCGCGCCCGCGGCGCAGAAGAAGACGATGACGTTCTCGGGGCTGCAGCGCGTCCGCGTCGAGGAGTGGTGGCTCCCCTGCTCCTCTCCTCCCGGCGGCTCCGCTGCTCAGCAGCAGCAGCAGCAGCCCCTGTGCCCGCTGGCCCAGGCGGCCTCGGAGCTCGCGGCGACGCTCCCGCTCGCCGGAGGGCACGCGACGGCGGTGGTCGCAGATCTGTCGGTGCTGCTGCGGTCGAGGGCGCGGCGCGCCGTCGGCAGGGCGACGGGCGTCGTCGGGCCCCCCGCCGCCTCGCCGCTGCCGCCCTCGCTCCTGCTCGCGCCGGAGGCGGCCGCCGTCCTGGAGCGGCTCGAGGCGCCGATGCGGGCCGCGCTGCGCTGCGCCGCCGGCGGCGGCGGCGGCGGCGAATCGATCCTCTCGCTGCCCCGCTCGGCGCTCCTGGCGGCGGCGCGCGCGCTCGCGCTCCGCCGCTCGCTGGCGGCGCCGCCTCCCGCCGCGGCGGCGAGGGCCGAGGGCGCCCTTGGGGACGGCGGCGGTGAGCTCCTCGCGGCCCTGCCGTCCTTCGATGGCTTGTCGGGATTTTCTGGAGGAGGCCGGGAGGAGCCAGCGGAGGCGCGGCAGGCGGAGCTCGCGCTGGTCCTCGTCGCGGCGAGGGAGGCGCTCCGCTCGCGGGGCGCGGCGACGGCGAGGGCCGCGGCGGGCTGGGCGACGAGGGCGGCCAGGCTGCTCTCCTCCTCCTCTTGCGCCCCCGGCGCTCTTGCCGAAGCCGCAGGGGCCCTGGCGAAGGAGGCGAGAGAGTCCACCCTCCTTTCGAGCTCGGAGGCGGCAGGAGGAGCGGCGGAAGGAGACGACGGTGAAGCAGCGGATCCCGTCTCCGCGGCCCTCCTCGCCGCGCGCGTCGTTCGCCCCTCGGGTCCAAACGGCCGTGCCGCCCCCCGCTGCGCCCTCACCTGGCTCCCGCTCCCGGCCGCAGGCCGTCCCTGGGTCTGCCGCGTCTGCGGGAGGCGCTACTCGAGGTCGACGGGTGGCTCTTCCCCCTCTCCCTCCTCCGTCGTCGGGGGATCCCACGCGGGGGCCCCCGCGTGCGTCGTCTGCGGCGTGCTGGTGTCGCCGCTGGTGTCTTCGATGGGACTCAGCAGGCCGGCGCTGCCTTGAGAGGTGATTGAATGAGGGAGAGAGAGAGAGAGAGAGAGAGAGAGAAAACCAAAAAATGCAAGAAAAAAAAGTGCCTTTTGTGTGCCGAACTCTAACCCCTTCATCAATTCTGTTTGTTTTTCAACTTTTATCTCTTAAACTTGTTCATTCGGGCGCCGCCTCTCCTCGCTGGTAAGCCTCCAGTCGCGCCTTCATCGCCGCGAGCCGCGCCTCCCTCCCTCCCTTGTCGTTCGGAGCGACGGAAGGTTTCTCTTCTTCCTCCTTGGGGACGGCCCCTGCTGCTCGCTCGGGGAGCTCCCTCGAGGCGAACGGCAGATCGACGAGCGCCGCCCTCGCCCTTTTGCCTTTCAACTCCACCACCACCTCGAGCCCCTCCGAGAGCTTCTCGGCGCCGGCCCTCCCCGTCGACGAGACGTAGGCCAGTGCGAAGGGGTTGTTGTCGGCGTCGGCGGCCACAGAGGTGACCCGTCCAGCGGGGGCGCCGCGGGAGCTCGAAGAAGCCTCTCCTCCCCCTCCCGACGGCGGCGGCGGCGGCGACGCCGGCCAGATGGTCGCGCCGACGGCGAGAGCTCCCTCCGCCCCTCCCTCGACATCGTCTACTCCCGAGTCGGCCAGCCTCAGCCCCCACAACTGCTGCTTCAGCCTCCCGACTCCCGCGGCCTTCGCCAGCGCCTCCTGCCCCACGTAGCACCCCTTCTCGATCGACACGGCGCCGCACAGGCCGGCTTCGAGCGCCGTCGCCGGGACCCCGGCGCCTAGCTCCGTCCCGACCGCGGGCCTGCCCGCCAGCACGCGCGCGCGCTCCCAGGCGCCGTCCCCCATGGGGACCGCGCCGCCGACGGCAACCAGCGCGCGCCACAGGTCCGGGGCGGCGGCCCTGTCGAGGATCAGGGTGAAGCCGTCGCCCGCCTCGGAGAGGCCGCCGCCGCGGGCGACGACCACGGGGGAGCGGCTTGCTCCTCCGACGCCGCCGCCGCCGTTCAGGCTGCCGCCGCTCCCTCCTCCTCCTCCTCCTCCTCCTCCTCCTCCCAGAAGCATCATCTTGCCCTTCGGGAGCGCCCCCGCGTCGAGCGCCCCGAGGGCCGCCAGCGCCGAGGCGGCCCCAGGACCCAACAGAGCAAAAGAGGCCGTCTCGGCCGTCACGTCGGCGATCGAGACCTCGTCCCCGGGGAAGACGCACCCGTCGAGCGCCGCGAGGAGGTCGCTCGGGTCGCGCTTCCCCGCCGCTGGCCCGCCCTCTCCCCCGCCCCGCCGCGCGGCGGCGTCCTCCTCCTCCTCTTGTTCTCCGTCCCGTCCTCCAGACCAGGGCGAAGCCTGCAGCAGCACGCCATCCGCGGTCACGAACGCGGTCCCAAAGTCCCTGACCCTCCCGTCGGGGAGGGCGAACGCGACGTTCGGCAACACGTCGCCGGGCGCCGGCGGGCCCACGCCGCTGCCGCCAAACTCGACGACGCCGCTGCCGCCGAAGTCGTTGGTGGCCTGGCCGTGTAAGAAAGCGAGGCGCCCGCGACCCGAAACGCGGAGCCTGCGGCAGTGGGACCTGTCCGCGACGGCGACGCCCTGAGCTGCAGCGTCGAGGGCCTGCTGGTCATTGCCGTTGAAGGTGGTGGCGACGCCGGACAGAGGCTGTAAGAGGGGAGGGGGTGAGATTTTTCGATGGGAAAAAAGATGAGCTCTCTCTTTCTCTCTCTCCCACTCTCCCCCGTCGATCGATCTCGTCATCAAATGAAACCCTGAATAGTTCATGCGCTTACGTCGAAGCGCCCTCCCGCGTCGGCGTAGGCGGAGGCGACGTCGCCGTCGATATCGGGCGGGGCGAGCAAAAAGTCGAGGTCGAGGTTTTTTTCGTCGCCTTTGTTCGCCGCGTTAGCAGCGATGATCGGTCGGCGACGAATCGGAGTTGCTGCTCTCGGTAAGACTACGGCCGTGTTGACGCGTGAGCTCCGGCTGCTGCTGCTGCTGGCGACTGAGATGCTTCTTGAACACAGGCACGCGGCTCGCGCGTCCATGGCTGATGGATGCAGGGAGCTGAGAGAGAAAGGCGACGAGAGGGGAGGAGGAATCGGTCGATAAAGTTCGATGGAGTGAGAGCAAAGAGGACGAGAGAGAAGGGAAGAGAGAGAGAACATTTTTATTTATTGAGTTTTTTCTCGCCCTCTTGCTCTCCTCCTTCGTCCGTGCTCCGATGGCGACGACGCGAGACGGCGGCGCCCTCCCTCCTCCTCCCGGAGGCAGCAGCGCCCACCATGCTGCTGCTTCCCCCTCGCACCATCACCGCGCCGAGCGCGCCTCCAAGGCCCGCGGCGAGGTCGCCGAGCTCCGGGCCGCTTTGGCGTCTTTTGCGGCGACGGGGCGAACGGCGACCGACGGCGGGGCCGCGAAGAGGGAGGTGTTCAAGAAGCTGGTGCACTACATGACGATCGGTATCGACATGAGTGGGCTGTTCATGCAGGTGAGAGAATGAAAGGTGGCGAGAAGGAGAGAGGAAGAGAGAAACAGAGGGCCATCGAACATCGGTCGATCGATGGCAATGACATTTTTTTTTAATCGCCCGCTTCTTCGAGCTCGTCCCCCCCCTTTTTTCTCTCTCCCCGCCCAACAAAAACCTCTCCCTCGACGAACACCAACAACACCACCACCTCGAAAGGTCGTCGCCGCGGCCGCCCCCTCCTCGGACGACGTCCTCCTCAAGAAGATGCTCTACTGGTACGTCGCCACGTACGCCCGCGCCAACCCGGAGCTGACCCTGCTGACGATCAACTTGCTGCAGCGCGACTGCTCGCCGGCGTCGTCGCCCGACCCGGCGGTGCGCGCGCTGGCGCTCAGGGCGCTCTGCGGCCTGCGCGTGCGCAACCTCGTGGAGTATGCGGCCCCGGCCGTGACGCGGGCCCTCGCGGACCGGCACCCGGCTGTCAGGAGGGCCGCGGTGGTCGGGGTGCTCAAGGTGCTGCTCGTCGACCCGGCCGCCGTCGCGGCCGCGGGGTGGCTCGTCACACTAGAGAACATGCTCCCGCCCTCGGCGGGGGCGGAGCCCGACACGGGCGTCGCCGCCAACGCCCTCGCCGTGCTCCGGGCCGCGGGGCGCCTCCCCCGCCCCCCCCCGCGGGCGACGATCGTGCCCCTGCTGAACAGGATCAGGGAGTTCAGCGAGTGGGGCCAGTGCCTGCTGATGGACGTCGCCGCCGGGGGCGGTGGCGGCGGCCTCGGCGGCGGCGGCGGCGGCGGCTCGGCGACCGAGAGCAACGGCGGCTTCGCCCCGCGGGACGACGCCGAGGCTTTCGCGCTGCTCGAGGTCCTCGACGACCGGCTCGCCTCCTCGAACTCGGCCGTCGTCCTCGCGGCCGCCAAGCTCTTCCTGCACCTGACGCTGGGCATGCCGGAGACGCACCAGCGCGTCCTGGAGAAGCTCCGCGGCGCGCTGCTGCTCGTCGCCGGCGGGGAGTCGCCTGAGACGGCGGCGGCGGCGTTGGCGCACCTGCGCCTGCTCGCCGAGCGCGCGCCGCCGCTGTTCGCGCGAGCCGCACCGGCGCTCTTCCCCCGGCGGAGCGACCCGCCCAGCGTGCGCGCGGCGAAGCTCGCCACGCTCGTCGCTGTCGCCGACGAGCGCAACGTCCACGACATAGCCTCGGAGCTCGCCGCCGAGGCCCTGGACGCCTCCGACACGGCGGCGGCGCGGGCGGCCGTGGCGGCGCTGGGCGGCGTGGCCGCGGCGGTGCCCGGGGCCCCCGGCGTGGCGGAGCGGCTGCTCGGGATCGTCGAGGCCTTGGCGGCCGTGGCGGCGACGGCCAGGAATTGCTCCAACGCGTCGACGGCTGGCGGCAGCTCCGCCGCTGACGACGGGAGCGATTCGGTGCTCGCCGAGGCGATCGTGCAGGCCGCGGCGCTCGCCCGCAGGGCCCCGGGGGCGGCAGCCGTCGTCGTCGCCGCCCTGGCTGGGGGAGGGGGAGGAAGCGGCGGAACCTCCGAAGACGGTGGAGGAGGAGGAGGAGACTCGGCCCCTCTCTCCCTGCTCCCTTCGGACGTCGACGACGCCGCCGGAAGGGCGGCTTACGTCTGGCTCCTGGGAGAGCACGGGTCGCACCTCAGGGCCACCCCGTACGCGCTGGAGGAGCTCGCGGACCGGTGGGGCAGGCAGCCGCGCGAGGTCAGGTCGGCGCTGCTGCGGGCCGCCGTCCGGCTCTTTTTCTCCTCTGGCGGCGACGGCGGGGGCGCCTCTGCGCCCGGCGGCGGCTCTCGGGCGGCGGAGGTCGCTCCCCTCCTGCGGAAGGCGCTCGCGGCCGGGGCCGCCGACGGGGACGCCAGGGTCAGGGACTCGGCGCTGCTCTACGCCAGAGCCCTCGGAGGCGGCGGGGCCTCCGCGGCGGCGACGCTGGCCGAGGCCGCCTCGTGCCCTCCGGCCCCGCCTCCTGACGGAGGGCGCTGGCCCGAGGACGCGCCCGCGGACGTCGCCGACGTCGTGTTCGCCGAGTTCAACACGCTGGCGGTGCTTTACCGGACCCCGATGGCGACCATCTCGGCGGCGAGTGGAGGGGGAGGGGACGACTTCCCTTCGGGAGCTTCTCCTTCGCCCGCAGAGGCGGCGGCGCCGCTGCCGTCGCTGCTCGGCGACGACGAAGATGAGAGCCCCTCTTCTGCGGCGACGACGACAGGCGCAGCAGCAGCAGTGAACTCCCTCCTCGTCGTCGGCGATCTCCTGGACGTCTCCGACGACATTTCCTCTTCTGCCCTTGGAGGGGAGTTCATCGACCAGGGGAGCAGCCTGCTGTCTCTGGGGGGAGGAGGACAGGAGGGCGAGGGAGGAGGAGCAGCAGCGGGAGGAGGAGGAGGAGCAAGCGACGGGGGCGGGGGCGGCATCGACCTCGGAGCGCTCGGCGCGGCGCCGCCGTCCCCTTCCTCTTCGTCCTTCGCCGCGCCCGTGCTCTCCTCGACGCCGTCGATAGACCCCTTCGCGGACCCTTTCGCGGGTGCCTCCGCCGCTGCCGCTCCCGCTGCCGCCGCTCCGGCCACTGCCGCTGCTGCGGATCCCTTCGACCTTCTCGCTGCCGCCCCGGTCGCTGCTGCCGCTGCCGCTGCTCAGCCCTCGGGAGACGACCCCTTTGGCCTCGGAGACCTCGTCGCGGCCCTCTCGTCGTCCCCGACCGCTTCCTCCTCGCAACAGCAGCAGCCGTTTTGAGAGAGAGAGAGAGAAACGAGATAATAGAACTTGAGTGTTACGTTTTCTATGTGATTTTTTATTTATTCATTATTACAATCGAAAGAAGAAGAAAAGGAATGCCGAGAGCTGAAGCAGAAGAACGGAAACAGATTCCGGGATCAGAAGGACAAGGAAGAAAAGGAGACGGAATCGAGGCAGAAGCGGGGGAGGAAGAGAGAGAGAAAGAGAAACAGATAGAGTTCTTTTTTCTTGCTCTCGCATCTCAGCTCATCCGCCCTCCTCCGGCGCGAAGGCTCATCTCCGCTTCCCGGCCGTTGCCTGCTTGTCTCCCAGAGACAGAGGCCGAAGCGGCGTTCCCGAGCCCGAGTGTCAGCAGCCCGTACTCGCACGTCGGGCCCGGGCAGCACTCGAGGACGGCGGAGAGCGCGAGCGCGAGCGAGGCCGCCGCGCCGACAGCCGCGGGCGCCCACGCGCCGCGCGGCAGCGGCACCACGGCCGCGGCGAGCGCCGCGGCCGCCCTGCCGCCGTAGACGCCGAGCAGCGCGCAGGTGTACCAGCGGCGCCAGAGGGCGCCAGAGGCCGCGACACGCCCGGCCTTGGCGTCGTTGGTGATGGAGGCGGAGGCGGAAGCGCTGCCCCCGCCGCGGCTCGCGGGAGAGAGCGACGAGCCGGCGGCGACCCGCGAGGCCGCCCTCCTCTCCGACCACCCCACCTGCGCGAGGACGGCGACGGCCCCGGCCGCAGCCGCGAGGTACAGCGCGTCCCTGGCCCTGGTCCCGGGGGCCCCAAAGGCGGCCAGACTGCTCGAGCTCGGCACGGAAGCAGAGGCGCTGCTCCCGCTCAAGCTCAGGAGCGCCGAGAGGCTGAGGCCGACGCCGCCGCTGCCGTCGGCGGCCGGCGCGGCGGGCGACGCGGCGCCCCGGACCAGCGCCAGGGCGAGCTCGACCGCGATCTGCAGAGGGAGCACGACGGAGACGATCCTGGCGTCCCTCGGGCTCGACAGCAGGGCCGGGACGGCGGGGACGCCGCAGCTGGGGGAGCCGGCGCAGGTCCTCCTCGAGGCGGCGGCAAAGAGCGCGGCCAGGCCTGCGCCGCCCCTCCCGCCGCCGCCGCCGCCGCCGCCGCCGCACGCCCCCCAGCCGACGCCCCTCCCCGCGAGCAGCAGCATCCCGAAGAGCGAGGCGACGCGGGCCAGCTCCAGCCCCGCCGACGCGGCAGCCCACGCGGGCGCCTGCCCCCGGGCCCGCACCGCCGCGGCGGCCCCCCTGGCCGCGAAGAGCGACAGCCCCGTCAGGGCCGCGAGCAGCCCGGCGCCGAGGGCGGCCGCCGGGGCCGCTCCGAACGAGAAGGACAGGTACCGCCTCCCCGACGCGCAGGTCCAGGCCCACAGCGCGAAGACGGCGGCGGCCGAGGCCGCGGCGCAGCCGTAGACGCCCTCGAGGGGTCCCAGGCCCGCGGGCAGGAAATCGCGGCCGCCGCCCGGGAGGACCGAGTAGAGCGAGGCGCGCGCCTGGAACGAGGCGACGGCGTAGGCCGCCTCGCAGTTGACGTACAGGAGGGAGAAGGTGCCGCCACCTGCGTGAAGTTTTCGGAAATTGGTTTGGGGGGGAAAGAGAGAGAGAAGGGAGAGAGAGTGGAGAGAGAGAGAGAGGGTTGAGTTTTCTTCTCTTTTTTTCGCTCTTTCTCTTCCTCTCCTTCCTCTCTGGTCATCTCTCTCTCTCAAAAAAAAAAAAAAAGTTCTCTCACCTTTGTACTTCGGCACCAGCTCCAGCAGCCTCCCGTTGAAGAAAGTCGCGTTGAAGCCCTCCCTACGGTTGTAGTCCACCTGCTCAAAGTCGAGCAGTCTCACGGCCCGCGGCGCGTCGAGCGGGCACTCGCCGCGCGCCGCGGCCGCGGCGACGGCCGCGGCGGCCGCGGAGTCGGCGGCGACGAACGCGACCCGCTGGAGGTCGATGCCGTCGGCGCCCTTCTTGTGCCAGTACTCCCATTTGGTGATCTCGATGTCGATGTAGCCGTCGTTGCCGAAGCTGACGAGAGAGAGGTCGAGAGAGTTTTCAGGTTTGAGGGGGTTGAGAGAGAGAGTTGAGAGAGAGAAAGAGAGAGAGAGAGAGAGAGAGTTGAGAGGGTGAGGAGAGTTGAGGAGTTGAGGAAAAAAGAAAGAGAGGGGTCGAAGAAGAAGGGTGAACGGGCGAACGAGGCGCGCCTCGGAGTTTGCAATCTTCCTCCCTCTCGTCTCTCGCCTCTCTCTCTTTCTCCGTTCACTCCTCTCTCAAATACACATATACACTCACCTAAAAGCGGGCACGATAGTGACGACGGGTCTGGCATCGCGGGTGAAGACGGCGCCGTGGGTCGCCGCCGAGGCTGGAGCGGAGAAGGAGAGCAGGAGGAGCAGCATTGTTGCCGCCGCCGCGGCGAGAGGCAGCAGCGGCGATGACGACGGAGCGCATCGCTGCTGGCGCCGCCGTTGGGGCCGACGGGCGTCACTTGCGAACGCCATCGCGGAGAGAGAACTGTCGCCTGTACGCAGCTGTGACGCGATGACGAGCGAGGTTGCAGTGGAAGAGGCGAGAGAGCGCGGGAGCTAGCTGGCTAGAGCGTCAGCGACAATCGAGGAAGAATTGAGAAACAGAGGCTAGGCCTTTCTAACGCTCTCGCCTCCTTCAAGCTCGGCTATTCAAGTCCGCTCCCGCGTGGGCCCTCGGATGAGAGAAGCACAGCGCTGCGAGATCTGGGACGAGCGCGCCAGTGAGAGAACCGCTGCAGAGAGAGAGAGAGAGAGAGAGAAAACCGAGGCGAGCTCAAAAACAAAGATAGTGCATTCATTTCCGCTCTTTGTTTCTTCTTCTTTTTTCACTACCTGACTCGACCTCGAACCTCAAAAGCACCAGCTCGGAGCCTGCCACCCCTCCTCGGGCATCTCCCCCCCGACCCTGAAGCTGTACACGTTCATCTCCATAGGCTCGCCGACGCGGAACGTCCACCGGACGGGGACATTGTCCGAGATCCGAGCCCAATAATGGACAAAGTCTTCGGAAGCGGGCCTCCCTTGGCCCTTGGCCCAGCCGCGGCACTCGAAGCCGTTGATCGTGCGAACGCCCAGGTACCGAGCGCCAGAGAGCCAGTCCGGCGTGAGGATCCCGACGGGGAAGTCCACCAGGCGGCAGCCCCTCTCAGGCCGGGAGCGGTCGAAGTAGAACGACGTGTGGTTGGAGTACTCGAGGTCGACCACGGTGCCGGAATCGAGCTGCTTCCTTATCAGGTTCGCGTTGCGGCCCCTTCTCCAGTCGTAGAAGAGGTCGACCAGGCTCGATGAGCCGTTGCGGTATTGGACAAGTACGGCATGGAACTTCTCTGGCCACAACGGAGGGAGCGGGGGGTCTTCTCCCCAAGGCGCCGGCGCTGCGGCTAGTTTTTCTTCCTCCTCAACATCGAGGTCGTCGACGAAACGCTGCTGCTCTCGCTCGATGCTCCTCTTCCATTTCCTGCTCCTCTCCGCCAGCAGGGTTCTTGTCGTCATCGTGGTATCATCTGAGCCGCCCGCACAGATCGAAATTGAGAGCAACAGGAGCAGAGAGAGAAAGAGACGACGAGAGAAAGGCATTGTTCTTTTTTGTGATAAGAGTCTGGTTTTTTTCGCCGAGGTTATATCTCAACAACGAAAAGGATAGGAGGAGAGGCCCTCTCCACCGCTTTCTGATCGAACCGCGATGATGATGCGCCACTCACAGGTATCGTCGTCACTGTCGCTCAGGCCGGCGTCGTCGTCGGCGCTGCCTCCTTTCTCTGTGAACAGATCTCGTCCTCGCCTCGGTCGCGGGGCCTCTGTCAATCGATCAATCATCACTCCGCGCGCAGCCGTCGTCGAGCCCGGAGAGCTCGTGCTCGTCGCGGGAGCGACTGGCGGTGTGGGCCAGCTCGTTACCGCCAAGCTGCTCGAGGTAGGAGAGAGAAGGCAGAGGGAGTTGGAAGTAAAAAAAAAGCCTTTTTTTTTCTTTTTCTTTTGCTCAACCTTTGCCTTGTCAATTTCTATCGACTAAATCAAAAAAACAAAAAAACGAAAAAAATATCAGCGAGGCTACCGCGTCCGAGCCATGACCCGCAGCAAGAACTCGGCCTCCCGCGTCTTCGGCGGCCCCGCGGCCAAGCTCCCCGAGGGGCTCGAGCTCGTCGAGGCCGACGCCCGCGACCCGCGGAGCCTTGCCGCGGCGTTTTCTTTCGAAGGGAGCGAGAGAGGCAGAGTTGCGGCGGTCGCGTGCTGCACGGGGACCACCGCGTTCCCCTCCAAGCGCTGGCAGGGCGACAACGGACCAAAGCAAACGGACGAGGTGGGCACGCGCAACCTGGTGGAGGCGGCGAAGAGCGAGGGAGAGGCGCTCAAGCGGTTCGTGCTGGTCTCTTCGGCGGGCGTGCTGGTGCGTCGAGATTTTTTTTCCATTCATGTCGACTTTTTGGGTTTTTTTTTGGCGCTTTGCTCGCAGGCGAGAGGGAGAACAAACACTGGAATCGAGACCTTTCCTCCGTCGTACGTCTCCGTACATCTCTCTCATCTCCTTCGAATCCCGCTCACGAGTGAACCAACGACTGCTCCCCCCCCCACCACCACCACCCACCACCACCATTCCACCACACAAAATAACACTCAAAACCATATTTAAAAAAAAAGTGTTCCGACAAGCTCCCGTACTCCATCCTCAACCTCTTCTCGGTCCTCACCTGCAAGAAGGCCGCAGAGGACCACCTGCGCTCCTCCGGGCTCCCGCTGACCATCCTGAGGCCGGGAAGGCTCATCGACGGGCCGTACACGTCCTACGACCTCAACACTTTGCTGAAGGCGACGACCGACGAGGCGAGGAAGGGCGTGCGCGTCGCCCCGGGGGACACTCTGGACGGGCAGACGTCGAGGCTCGCCGTCGCGGAGGCCGTCGTCCAGAGCCTGGGGCTTGCGTGCACGGAGGGGAAGGAGCTGTGCCTGGAGACGACGGAGGGTGGAGGCCCCGGGCAGAGCAAGGAGAAGTGGGAGGCGCTGCTGTGCATGTAGAGGGCGAGGGAGGGGGAGAGAGAGTTCTTTTTTCGTCCTTGTTCCTTCCTTGTCTCTCGGTTCCCTCTCTTTCCCTCCTTTCTGCCTTCTGTGAGAGTAGCTGAAACGAATCGTCGATGTCTCCGGAAATACAAGAAAAGAGAAAAACACGGAGCAGAGGGCGGCGGGCTCGAGGCACGGGGGGGGGGAGAAAGCAAAAGCGGGGGAACAAAAAAAACTCTAGGCATTCAATCCGTCCTGGCCCCCGACAGCCACGGCCACAGCGCCGCCACGTACTGCCCGAAGCTCGCCACCGCCAGCACCGCCGAGACCACCAGCGCCGGCACCCCCACGGCGCAAGCGACGCCGTGCAGAGCCCCCGCCGCGGACCCCGCCGCGGGCGCGCAGCAGGGCCTGCCCGACGCGAGCAGCAGCGCCGACACGGCGACCATCTGCGCCGCCGTCTTGAGCTTCCCGGCCCACGACACGGCCGCCGCGCTCCTGGCCCCGCCGCCGCCGACGCCCGCCGCCCACTCGCGCAGGGCGGACATGGCGATCTCCCTCCCGACGACGGCGGCGGTCGCGGCGGGCACGACCCACGGCGCGTGGCCCGCCGCGCACGAGGCCGCCGGGCGCGAGACGATGAGTAATAAGGCCGTGACGACCATGAGCTTGTCGGCGACGGGGTCCAAGAAGGCGCCAAAGGGCGTGCACTGGTCCCACTTCCTCGCCAGGTAGCCGTCGACGGCGTCCGTGAGCGAGGCCGCGGCGAAGAGGGCGGCGAGGCGGAGCGCGGCGAGCTTCGGGGGCGAGGTGTACCAGAGGACGACGAGCAGGGGCACGGCGGCGACGCGCGAGAGGGTGAGGAGCGTCGGGAGGGTGAGGATCTGTCGCGGGGTTTTTGTTTTCGTCGTTTTCCTTTTCCGGGTGAGTCGTCCTTCTTGCCCTCTTTTTTTTTTTGCAGAGACTACGGCGGGAGGGGCAGAGGAGAGGAGCGAGCGAACGAGAGGAAAGACACAGCCGAGAGAGACGAGAGGTCGAAAGAGAGGGAGAAAAAAGGGCGACGAGGATAAAAGACAAAAAAATTACCTGTGATGAAGAGGACGATTCGCCGGACGATTGCGGCCTGGCCACGGCGACGATTGTCCGCTCTTTGATGGCAGCGGGACCGCAAGAGCGTGCCGAAAGCAGCGTTGCGGGTAATCGGGTCGCAGAGAGCGAAAAAGCAGTGAATGCGCCCGACGAAGATGATGGAGTCGTCGTCGAGAGGCGCCCGGCGGCGGCGGCGACGGCAGAGACGGCCAGAGTGGCTCGAGGCCGAGGGGCTGCTGCTGCAACGACTCTGCTGCTGCTGCTCCGCGGCTCAGGGCAGCAGGTGCCGCGGCGAGAGGCCATCGGCATCGAAAAAGCGTTCATTGCCGCGTGGTCTCCTCTCTTTCTTTTCGTCTTTTTCTTTCTTTCTTTCCCTTCGCGGAGGGCGCCAAGCGCAGAAGAAGAAAAGGTCGTGGGGGGGGCGAGAAGAAGGAAAAAATGAGTCCTGCTTTTTCGCACTTGTTCCCTTTTTAGTTTCCCCCTGAGTCTTTCTTTCCCTCTTCGCGACGACGACACCCCCCGCGCGCGCGAAATCTCTCTTCGGATTGCGCGCCGCGTGAGGGACGAGTCAACTTCAATCAGTCAGGTACGCCTCGAGGAAGAGGACGGGCGGCAGGGCGTGCGGCGGGGATTTGCCGAGGCATCGGAGGGAGGAGGGGTAGCTAGCTGAAGGCATTCATTGGCTTGAAAAGGAGACGGGAAAAACAGCGACGGCGGCAGTCATGACCTCTCGAATTCCTCGTTGGGTCTTTGGTGATTCGAGCACCTTTGGGCCTCGCTCTCTCGATCCTCTCTGCCGTAAACGGTCGAGCTCGGTGTCGATTGGAGCGCGAGCGGGTCGGAGTGGCGATCGTCCCCCAGCGAGACGGGAGAAAAGCCGCGAGAAAGCAGCGAGTTTTCTTTTACCCCGAAGAAAGGCCTGCGGGCATCTTCCTCCTCCTCGGCGGCCGGGAAAGAAAAAATATTACGCAAATTGAACGTCGCTGATGCCCACCTTGCTCGTCTCCGGCGCAAGTGCTTCCGAGCCCCGAGATCGTCGATCGAACTGAAGCTGCTCTTGAGAGGAAGAGCCGATCGAAAACCGTTCTCTCGCGTACCCGAATCGCTCGACCCCACCCATCAAAAAGTCTCTGTTCCCCTCTCTCACGTCTCACGACCACAGGCTTTCCGACAGCAACTTTTTTTCCACCTCTCTCGACTTTTTTTTTCTTCCGCCGACCTCGCGGCCTTTCGCCCTCTCTCCGTGAGGAAATGACGACCAAGGCCCAGCTCGCCAACGGCGGCGGCATCACGCCGCCCACGCCCGCAGCCGCAGCCGCAGCCGCAGCGGCGGCGGCGGCGACCGACGCCGCTGCCGCCCTCGCGGCGCACGCCTCCTCCTCCTCGGCCCCTCCCCCTCCCGGCCTGCGCCTCGACGGCCAGCAGGCGCTGCGCGAGCAGGGCCCCGCGCCGTCCCGCGCCCCCGCGCCCCCGGCCGGCCCCTCGGGCTCGGCCGACGGCGCCTTCAAGTCCCGCTTCCGCGGCGTCTCCTTCGACAAGAAGAAGCGCAAGTGGCGCGTGCAGATCAAGGTCGCCTGCCTCGGCAAGTCGGGGGTCTCGGTCGGCTACTACGAGACCGAGGAGGCCGCCGCGAGGGCGTACGACAGGGCCGCCATCGGCCTCCTCGGGAGGGACTCGGCGCACTGCACGACCAACTTCCCGCTCGCCGAGTACGCCGACGCGCCCGTGCCGCACCTCGTGGGCAGGTCGCGCGAGGAGGTCAAGGCCACGCTCAAGAGCGAGCGGGCCCGGGCGCCGCGCCGGCGCTTCTGCTCGCGGGCGAGGACGTCGAGGTTCATGGGCGTGGGCTCCTCGAACCGCCGCAACCAGTGGCAGGCGCGCATCCTGGTCCACGGCAAGGTGACGCACCTGGGGTACTACGAGGCGGAAGGTGAGGGGAGTGGGGGGAGCTGGGAGGTTTTTTTCTTCTTCTTTTTTTTCCGGGCGGGGGAAAAGGGAGGCAGAGGAGGGAAGGAAACAAGAAAACTCACCTTTTCTCCCCCTCCCCGCCTCTTTCGAAAAACGTTCTCTCTCTCCCTCGAACAGAGGACGCTGCGAGGGTCTACGACCGCGTCGCGCTCTCCCTCCACGGGCCCGACGCGCAGACAAACTTCCCGGCAGAGGCCTACGCGGCCTCGTCCCTCGCGGACCCGGCCGCGGCGGCGGCCCTCGCGGCGGCGACGGCCGCCGCGGCGGCCGCGACCTCAAACTGCGGCGGGACCAGCAGCGAGCAGCACACGCCCAGCAACGCCGGCGTCCCCTCACCGTCCTCTCTCTCGCACCACCACCTCAGCAGCCACAGCGGCGGCGACGACGTCTCCCCGGACCTGCTCCCGCTTCCGGGGGGCGAGTTCGCCGGCCTCGACCGCGAGGCCCTGCAGCGCGCGCTCGGCGTCAAGCCGATGGACAAGTCGTCGCGCTTCCGTGGCGTCTCGCGGAAAAAGGGCCGCTGGGAGGCTAAGGTGATGGTCGAGCGCAAGTGGGCCTACCGCGAGCTGTTCGACTCGGAGGAGGCGGCGGCGCGGGCGTATGACGCGGCGGTGTGGAGGCTGAAGCCGAGGGAGGCGCCGTCGTACGTCAACTTCAAGGGCGAGGGCGGCGCCGGGGGCGGGAGCGGCAGCGGGGCGAGCAGCCCGGCCGCGGCGGCCGAGGCGGCGGCGGTGGCGGCGCAGGCGGCCGCCTCTGCTGCCATCGCTGCTGCTGCTGCTGCTGCGTCCGGAGGAGGAGGGGCTCCGTACGGTGCGACGGCTGCGGCTGCGACGAAGAAGCGCGTCTCCTCCGCCGGGGGCTCACCCGCGGGCGGGCCCAAGAAGGAGCGCAAGACGAAAGCCGGGGCCGCCGCTGCCACGAACGCCCAGGCCGCTCAGGCCGCCGCCGCCGCGCAGGCCGCGGGCGCCGCCGCCGTGGCCCAAATGCAGCAGCAGCAGCAGCACGCGGCCGCGCTGGCCTACCACCACCACCACCACCCCTTCCACTCGTTCCACGGCCACGACGGGAGCGCTGGGGGCGGCAACGGGGGCACCCCCTCGCCGCTCTCGGCGAGGATGCTCCCGCCGCTGGCGCCCGGCATCGGCCAGCAGCTCGGCCACCACCACTTTGGCGCGCCGCTCGCCGGCGTCGGCGCCGGCGCCATCCGCAGGCACTCTTCGCGGCAGCTCCCCGTGCTGATCGGCCACGCGGGCCCGCCGTCGCCGATGCTGATGCCGCCTTCGTCCCAGCAGGGAGGGGCGGGCGGGATTCACCCGCACCACCACCAAAATCTCTACGGCCTCGGCGGCGTCAACAACCAGTACGGCCCGCCGTCGCCGCTCGCGAGGGCGATTGCGCGGACGATGAGCGAGCCGGACCTTGCCGCCGCGGCGGCGCACGCCGCCGCGGCGGGGCCGTTTGGTGGTGGCCCGCAGTACGTCTTCGCCGCGGCGCCCGCGCCCGGAAGCGGCGGCGGCGGCGGCGGCGGCAACGGCTCCGGAGGCGTCGGAAACGCTCCCTCTTCCGGCGGCGTCGGCGGCGGCCTCCCGCCGCTCCACGTCTCGACGCCGCGGACCGCTGCGATGCAGGCAGCCAACGCCGCCGCCCTGGCCGCGCAGCAGCAGCACGCCTCCTCGGCGCAGCAGCAGCAGCAGCAGCACGCGGGTGCCGGCGCGGCGACGTTGAGGCACTCGGCGAGCCTGTCGGCGCTGCAGTACATCGGCGGAGACGCGCCGCCGGGCTCGGCGCCGCCGCTGACGGTGCGCGTGACCTCGGCGTCGGCGTCGCCGCACGCCGGCGGAGGGGGACACGGAGGGGCCGCGGCGTCGCTACGCCCCTCGGGCGTCCTCACAACCGCCGTCGCCGGCGGGGCGCTGCCCCGAGGCTGCACGCGCCGGCGCCGCTCGACGTGTCGCTGCCGGCCGACCTCGCCGACAGCGTCGCCGAGTCGCCCGGCTTTGCGGCGCTCGGGCTCTCGACCGGCGCCGGCGCCCACGGTCACGGCGGCCTCGTCCTCGCAACGACGCCGTTTGGCAGGGCCGCCGCCGGGGTTCGGACGGGGACCACCCCCACGTTCGCCGCCGGAGGGGCGTCTCACGGCGGGATGACGCCTCCGGCGTGGGCCGCGACGCAGGGGAGGGTGATGGCGGTCGCCGCGGCCGCCAACGCGGCAAACGCCGCAAACGCTGCGCACGCTGCTGCTGCGAGTGCCGCCGCTGCCGCTGTTCCCGCCTCCGCTGCTGCTGCTGCTCCCGGCTCTGCCTTCCCGCCGGACTCCCCCTTCCGCGCGACCGTGCAGATCGGGGGAGAGGACCTCGGCCTCTTCAACGGCAACGGAGGTGGCGGGAACGCAAGCGCCGTCGCCGCAGCTGTTGCCGCCGCCGGGAACAACGGCCACGGGCTGGATCCCTTGACGCCCCGGGGAGTGCTCGCTACGACGCCTCGCGCGCCTGGCAACTGAAGAGAAAATTGAGAATTCGATTTGATTATTTTAGAAGAAACAATGCCCTTGAACAAAAATGTATATCGAGACCACGTCCCCAAAACAAACAAAACAAAAAGACCCGCCCGAAAAAAAAATCTGGCGCAAGAGGAGACATTTACTATAGTTTCTTCTTCGCGCGAGAGGGAACGCTTCCCCTCCTCTCTTTTGCACCCCTTTTCCTTTCGTTCCTCCAGGCATCTCGCCCGGGATTAAGAGAAAGGCGTGTTGCAGGAGGAGGAGGGGAGAAGCGGCGGTGGCGGTGGTGGGGTCACGGGAGTTTCTCAAATCAAAAAAATGGGAGAGCAAAAGCGCCGTTACGTTCGCGCAGAGGCTCTCACTTTTTCATCCACTTTTTTTTTTCATTTTTTCGGACGTTGTCAGGCTCTTTGACGCTCTGCCGCCTCTCTTCCGCACTTTGTCGAGGACTAATATTTTATATCACAGGTACAATAGATTAAAACCAGCAATTCATTACTACCGGGGCCAAAAAGGAACACTCTTTAATTCCACTTTCGGGTGCTTTCACTTTTTTTCTTGTATCTACTACTACACACAAATTGAAAAGAAAAACGAGAAAACTCTTCTCGGCCCGTCTTCCTTTTTTTTTTCCCTTCACCCAAACACGCCAAACCCGTGCTCGTGCCCGCGGGCCCTCAGCGCCCCTCTCTCGGCCACCACCTCCCCGGCCCCCACCGTCCCGCACTTGCCCGCCGCGGACCCCCCTCCGGCGGTCGACTTTGCGAAGCTCTTCGACGGGTGGCGGCACGAGCGGCAGGCGTGCTCGGGGTACCGCGCCCCGACCGTCGCCGACCGCGCGCCGCACTGCGTGCACTTCCACCAGCGCTTGACCGCCGTGATCCTCGTCAGAGCGTGGCCCCGGGCCACGCAGTCCCGGGTGGGGTGCTCGGCGGTGTACCGGCAGCAAGAGCAGCAGACGGCGCGGACGATCAGCTTTGACAGAGAGGCGGCGCGCTGCTCGACGTTGTCCTTGGCCTCGAGCGCCGCGATCGTCGCCGAGAGCGGGCCCGCTCCCTCCGCCCCCTCGCTTGCGCTCGCGCCGACCCCGACGCCGCGGAGGACGGCGTCCTCCCCGATGTCGCCGTAGCGGGAAGAGGCCGGCCTCTGGTTCTCGAGGTTGTCCTCTTGGGCGGCGAAGGCGGCGGCGAAGGCCGAGCGGGGCTGCTGCTGCGCTGCCCCGCCGCCGCTCCCTCCGCTCCCTCTGCTTCCTGCGAAGGTGCTCCTCACCTCCTTCCCGGAGGCCCGGAGCTTGGCAAGCGCGGCCCGACCGGCGGCGGAGGACCTCTCAACCCTGTTCGGATCAAAGGCAGAAAGATTGAGAGCTTTGCGAAGCAGGGCGTCGCTCCTGCGGCGCTTGGCCGCGGCGGCCTCCGCGGCCGTTGCCTCGGTCGCCGCGGCCGCCGCAAACGTGCTGCCGCCCGAGCCTCTTCCCCGCCCCGCCGCCGCCGCCTCCTCTCCATCGCTCTCCCCGCCGGAGAGCGACACCGCCTCCTCCTCCCTCCCGTCGCCGTCGCCGTCGGCGTCTCCTCCTCCTCCTTGCTCCACTGCCCTCCCGACGACGTTCCTCCCCAGGAGTCGGACCCCGTGCGTGGCCCTCCCCCCCGCCGCGGCCGCCGCGGCGCGCGCGACGGCCGCGACTGGGTCCCGCCCCTGCGCCGCCGCCGCCTCCCTCGCCTGCGGCAGCCCCAGCGCCGCGTCCGCCGCCGCGGCCCTGGCCGCCGCCGCCCCGCGGGCCCGCGACGAGTTGTCCCCGTTCGCCCAGTACCCGCCGTGGCCGTCCGACCTCCTCTTGCTGCCGAGCACGTGCGACGAGAGCGCCGAGTCGCGCAGGGCTCCCTGCCCGGTGCCGGGGCGCAGCCGCGCCGCGACGGCCGAGACGTGCAGGTCGCAGACGGGGCACTCGCTCTTGTTGACCGCGCGCCTGCAGCTGCCTCCCTCGCGCGTGCGGGCGCCGCAGGTACCGTAGTCGGCGGAGGGACCCAGGGGGAGCAGGACCGCGGCGTCCCCGGCGGAGAGGGAGAAAGGAGCAGAAGAGGAGGAGGAGGAGGTTTTCCCTTTCCTCTTTGCGCACGCGCCGATGACGGCGACGACGCAGCCCAGGGCCAGAGCTTCCGCGGAATCCGCGGCCCTCGCTCCAAAGGCCGCGAGGGAGACCTCCGTGCCTGCGAGGTCGGCCAGGACCAGCTGGAGCATCGGGCCAGAAGAAGAAGAACGGGACGAAGACGAAAAAGAAGAAGAAGCAGAGAGACTCGCCTTCCGCGGCCCCCTGAAGGTGACGACGCCCGCCGTCGCCCAGAGGCCGTCCCTCATGGCCTCGCCCGAGAGCGTCGACTTGATCTGGTCCAGCCTCACGAACTGGGCCCCCATGGCCTCTACGAGGGAAGAGGACGAGGAGGAGGTGGTGAAGGAAGGGGCGTGCGAGGAAGAGTAAGACGAGGAGGAGGCGGAGGCGGAGGCGGAAGCCGAGGACGACGAGGCGAGAGGCAGCGGCCTCGAGACGCGGAGGCGGGAGAGGAGGTCGACAAAGGGGCCTCCGACCTTGAGAGCGGCGGGAAGGATCCGCTGCTGCTCCTGTCTCCTCGCCGGTCCTCCGAGCTCGAAGACGGGAGCCTGCAGGGGGCGGAGGGTCGGCTTCTGTTGATACTGCTGTTGTTGTTGCTGTTGTTGCTGTCGCGGAGGCGCTGCTGCTGCTGCTGCTGGCTGAGGAGGAGAGGAGAGAGGAGGAGGAGGAGGAGATGAGAGAGGAGGACGCTCCGTCGAATTGACGAGCGTCGTCGTCGCCTTTGGCTCTCTCGCCTGTGCTTTCTCTCCGCCGTCTTCCTCGTCGATTTCCTCAGCCAGGGCCAAGAGGAGGTCGTCCTCGTCGTCGTCGTCGCAAGCGCCGGCGAGGTCGGCTGTTTGTTTGGAGTGGAAAGAGTTGACAGAAAGAGATTGAGCAATTTGGGCGTCGACAGATGCGAAAAAACGAGAAACGCCCTCTCTCTTTCTTCTTCTGCTTTTCCCTCGAGGAAAGAGCAGCGCACGACGTGCCTTCTCGGGGAGGCGCGTCGAAGACTGATTGAGGCAGAGACATGAAGAAAAAAGAAAGAAAAGCCCAGGAGAAACGACGGAAGAGGGCGCGATTGAGTGGAATGCGTTGAGAGCTCTGGGGAAAAAGCTCCACGACGACGACGACAGCTTTTTTCTCTTTTTGAAAATGATCGGACTCGGAGCCTCTTTTCCTCTTACACCCTCCTCTACCTGATCTCGTCCTTCAGGAACTTGAGCAGCCGCGGCAGGAACCCCGCCCTGCCCTCCAGGTCGCAGTGCCCCCCCCCTTTCACCCACAGGGGCTCCACCCTGGCCTCCGGAGGCAGCGCGTCGAAGACTGCCCGCCCGTTACCGAAGGGCACGACGTCGTCGGCGTCGCCGTGGATGACCAGACACTTGGTGCTCCTGCCTCCTCCCCCCGAGGAGAGCTTCGCCGCGGCCCTCGCGACGGGGAAGATGTCGAGCGCCGCCGGCCACCACCGCCAGGAGGGCTTCAAGACGCGGAGGCCGCTGGCGAGGGGCGAGTGGAGGATGAGCCCCGCCGCGGCGAGGCCGCCGGAAGAAGCCGTTGCTTCCGTCGCAGCAGAGGCGGCGGCGGCGGCGGCGGCTCCCCTGCTCCTCTTCTGCTGCCTCCCTTCCTCCCTCAGCCTCCTCCTCTCGCGCTCGCAGAGCGCGACGGCCAGCGAGGTCGCGACGCCCGACCCGAGGCTCTGCCCGTACAGCACCACCTCCGAGGGCGCGAAGCCCTTGTCCTCCAGCAGCCACGCCAGCGCCGCGGCGCCGTCGAGGAGCGCGTCGGCCGTCGTCGAGTCCGGGGCGGCGCCGTGGTCGGGGCAGAGCGTCTGTCGGGGCAGCGCGGCGTCGGCGGCGGCGGCGGAGGGAGGGGGCGGGGCCGCGGGGGGAGCGTTGGCGCAGGTGCAGGAGGAGGAGGGAGGGGCTCCGCCGCTCCCCTTCCCCGCCCCTCCCCGCCCGCCTTCGCCGTCCTCCCGCCCGTCCTCGTCCCTCCCGGAGACCCTCCTGCTCTCCCCGTAGCCCTGGTAGTCGAAGCACGCGATCGCGACGGGGGCTCCCCCTCTCGCCAGGGCGACGGAGAGCTCCCGCAGGAAGGGGAGCTGCTGCGCGAGGTCGACGGCGTTGCCGTGCGCGAACAGGATCACTCGCCTCTTCAGCCTCTTCGCCGCGTCTGGGCCGCGAGAAGAAGAGGTCAGCGGCTGCGCGGGAGCAGGGATCAGGGCGGCGGCTACCTGCCTCCTGCCGCTGTCCCTCGGCAGCAGCGCGGCCTCTGCAAACGCGCACGAGGGGAGCCTCGACTCGCGGGTCGGGGCGACGTAGAGCTCCCTGCGCCCGTCCGGCTGGCGCTTGATCGTGTACGAGGCGGGGAACGGAGGGTAGAAGGCGAGCGAGGAGGCGATCCTGTCGACCCAGGCCGCGGGAGGCCGCATGCCGAGCAAGGGAGCGGAGGGCGAGGAGGCCGAGGCGGAGGCGGAGGTCGACGGCGGAGGAGGCATCGAGCTTGGCGGAAGTGTCTCGACGCTTGTTCGTCCCTTGAGTACTTTTCTGTTTCTTCAAATCTCGATTGGAGCTGCCAGAAGGGAGTGACGTTATCGAGAGGTGCGCTCTGGCCGAGAACAGAGCGGCGAACGCGACTGGGAAAGAAGTAGAAGGAGAAGAAGAAGCGATGGGGGAAATAATTTAGCCTCGACGTCGAGATCGAAAAGTGTGGAAGAAAAATCGCCATGAAGACCCAGGCCAGTCACTCATCTTCCCCTTTCCTTCAAAAGCTTAGCCAGTTCGAAAAAAAGCCCTCCTCCCTGCAGCGATGTCCCCATCCCTCTCCGCATCGGCGACATTGCGAGGACGAGCATGCTCCGTGCCCTCCTCGACTGCGCGTCCCTCTTGTTCGGCCAGCAGCGGCGCCGGAAGCACCACCAATCTCGCCGCTGCTTCCGCTTCCGCTTCCGCTCGACGACCTCCTCGACGCGGCGAGCTGGCCATCTCCGTGTCGCTCGTCGGCTTCAACCGCCCCTCGCCTCCGTGGCCGTCTCTGATGAGGGGATCCTCCGCCAGAGAGCTCGACAGCGGTACGTTTGGGGATTATTTGCGGACAGAGAGGGTAAGAACGAGAGGGAAGTGAACGCATGCGTCGAAAGAAAAGAGCAAACCTCTCGCACGAAAAAGATATTTTTTTCTTCGTCGTCGCTTTTCGTTTCCCCCGCCTCTTCTTCTTACCCCACCGCCTTTCACCCACTCGGCCGCCTCATACAGGCACGCGCCGCCGCTCCTCGCAGCAGCAGCACCCGCTCTTCGACTCGATCCACCACGTCGGCCTCCTGGTCTCGGATCTCGAAAAGTCGCTCGAGTTCTACCAGGGGGTGCTCGGCCTCTCGCTCAACCCCGACAGGCCCGACTCGAAGCTACCCTACCGCGGCGCGTGGCTCTGGGTCGGCAGGCCCGAGGAGCACAGCCAGATGATCCACCTGATGGAGCTCCCGAGCCCGGACCCGACGGAGGGAAGGCCCGCGCACGGAGGCAGGGACAGGCACTTTTGCGTGAGCGTGCGGAGCGTCGACGCCGTGACGGAAAAGCTGGACGCCGCAGGGGTTCCCTTCACGCTGTCGGCGTCGGGGAGGAAGGCCGTGTTCTACAGAGACCCGGACGGCAACGTCCTGGAGTGCGCCGAGATGGGGAAATAGAGAAGAGAGAAAAGAGAGAGAAGAGAGAAAGAGAGAGAGAGGGAGAGAGGGAAAGAGAGAGGGAGAGGGAAAGACAGAGGCTTTAGAGGCGAGAAGGAAAAATGACGACGTCTGCCTTTTCCCCTCTCTTTCTTCTTCCTACGGCGCTTCAACGTGTGTGCGTTCAGAGAAGAAGAAACCGACAACAAAAAAGCGCAAAACAAGCGCGAAAGAGAACCCCCCCTTTTGCTCAGCTGCTATTCGAGGGGCGTTTCTCCTTTCTTTTTTTTCCCAAAAAAAGATGATTTTTGAAATTTTTTCTGCTCTGTTTTCTTTTTTGTACTAACAACAGCGCCCTGCGCTTCATATTCCCCTTTTTGCCCCCGCCTCCACCACCACCATTTTTCTCCAAAGTCTGAATGTAAGCAAAGGACCGCTTTTTGACAAAAGAAAACAAGGGGAAACAAGAGCTTGGAAAAACGCCTTAATTTTTTTCAGGCCTGATCTTTTTCGAGTCCGACGAACAGGCTCTCGTAACCGACCTCCTTCTTCTCTCGCCTCGAATCCGAGCAGACCTCGAGCGTCACGCGCGAGGCCTCGGGCCCGGCGTGCGCCGCCGCGACGCACAGCTCGGCGACGTCGCTCCTCGCGACCCTTCCCGCGCCGCTCTTGTCGCCCTGCGAGACTTTGAGCGCCGACGCCCCCAAGGGCGCCGCGTCCATCAACCCCCCCGGCCGGATGACAGCGAAATCGCATCCCGACGCGCGCAGCAGCTTCTCCCCCTCGAACTTCGCGTCCATGATCTTCTGCCCTCCCCCGCGCATGTTGTTCAGTAGCAGGCGGACGGGATGCCACCCGTTGTGCGGCGACACCAGCGCGGACGAGACGGCGACGACGCGCCGCAGCCCCAGGGTCTCCTTCGCCGCTGCCGCGACGTTGGCGAGTCCGTCGCGGTCCACTTCCCAAACAGATCCCTCCTTGGACGCCGAAGCGGCGAAGATGGCGCCCGAGGATCCGGCGAGGAGTTTCTTGAGTTCGGCGGGGGATGCCTGGACGTCGCCAGCGATCAGTTCGAGTTTGCCAGAGGGAGACAGCGCGGCCATGGAGCCCTCGTACTTCGAGACATCGCGGACGACTGCTCGCACGGAGTCGCCGCGAGCGAGCGCCGCCTTGACGCACTCCTGGCCCGTCTTGCCACCGGCGCCAAACACGGTGATGAGAAAAGCCATCGCGTTTTGAGGGAGAAGAGGAGAGGCAAAGAAAAGGCTGCTTTTTTTTCGGGGCTAGTTTTTTCGTCTTGTGGTCGTCTGACGGAGGTCGGTTTTTTTGTTTCAGTGAAATTCACTCACTTGTTCTCTCTCTCGCGCGCGCGCTCTTCTGAGTCCATTTGCGAACCGCGTAAGTAGCGGCGCCATGTCCGACTCTTCAGACGACGGAGCTCCTCCTCGCGAGCAACGAGCGGCGGCGACGAAAAGAGCAGAAGCAGCAGCAGCGGCGGTCGCTGTCGACGGCCATGCCCGAGCGCCGGCGGCATCGCCGCCGACGCCCCTCGATGCCGCTCGTCGCAAAAGCAACCCCTCCGCCTCTTCTGCGGCAGCCGTCGCGGCCCTTCCGCTGTCCCCGGGGGGCAAACTCAGCAAGAAGAAACTCAAGAAGATGAAGAAGAAGAGCAGCAAGCGAGGTGAGTTGCGCTTCTTCGTTGACAATTTGACGGCTAGCTCCGACGTCGGCGCTCCAACCCTTTCTCAAACCCTTCCTCTCCCGCCCCTTCCCCCCACACACACACAAAAAAAGGCGTCATCTACATCTCGCGCATCCCCCCCAACATGCGCCCGCAGAAGGTCAGACACCTCCTCTCGGAATACGGCGAGGTCGGGCGTGTCTATCTCGCCGCGGAGGACGCTGCGGTCCGGAGGGGGAAGAGGCAGTCGGCGACCAACGCCGTGAATTCCTCGTCAAGCCAAAACAACAACAAGAAGAAGCTCGCCGCCCGCGCGCCCAAGCGCTTCACCGAGGGTTGGGTCGAGTTCGAGGACAAGGACGACGCGAAGAGAGTGGCTGCGGCGCTCAACGGCCAACCCGTGGGCGGGCGGCCCCGCTCCAACCACAGGCACGATTTGTGGTGTCTGAAATACCTGAAAGGCTTCAAGTGGGACGACCTGACCGAGGAGGTCGCGGCGCAGAACGCGGCGAGGGAAAGCAGGCTGGCGGCCGAGGCGTCGGCGGCGGCGAGGGAGCGGGATTTCTACCTGAGCAGGGTCGACGAGGCGAGGGGGAGGGAGGCGGTCAGGAAGCGGCGAGAGGCCAAGGCCGAGAGGGAGAGGGAGGGGGAGGAGGGGGGCGCAGGGGGCGGCGTTTCGGCTTCTGTCGCTCCTCCTTCCGCTGCTGCTGCCCTCGCTGCTGCCGTTGCGGCTGCGCCGAGGAGTCGGACTTTCAGGCAGAACCGCGTCTTCAGAGGAGGGGACGAAGGCGGAGGAGGAGGAGAGGAGGAGGGCCCGGCAGCGAAAAAGAGGAGGGCGGCGGCGGCCTCTGGGGGTGGGGGCGGCGGCGGCGGCGGCGGCGGTCGTCTGAGCGCCAGCACGCTCGCGCTCATCGCGGGCAGGGAGTAAGGAGCTCTCTCGGTCCTTTTTCTTTCGCCCGAAACATCAAAACTTGCAAACAAATGAATGAATGAGAATGAGAAAGTCCCGTTGAGAGAAGGGAATGTTGGTTTTCCCCTTGTGTCGCCCTCGCGGCCGAGAGGTTTTCTTCTTTTTTTTCACTTTTTTCGCCTCGCTTTTTTTTCAGTTTCGTTTTCGAGTTTCGATGCGAGTGCTCGCGTCTCTCTCCTGGCGGCGACACCGCCGCTTCCTCTCTTCCGATGCGGCTGCTGCCCGGGAGCTTCTCCGGGCTGGCCTTAGAGCGCGGCGAGAGGCGGCGGCGTTTGGAGAAGAGAGTGCTTCGGCGTCGATTGCTTCGTCGGATTCGACCTCTTCGTCGACCTCTTCGACAAAGAGCCAGCTCGCCGCGGCGCTCGTCGCGGCCCACGCCCGCTCCAAGCGCAGCCCCGGCGGGGAACAACGCTTCGTCAGCGTGCTCTGCTCCGACTTTGGCGTGAGCGGGGAGGAGCTCGCGAGGGCGGTCGAGGCCTGGAGGAGGGCCTCGCCCTCCTCCTCCTCCTCCTCCTCCTCCTCCGCCGACGCCGCCGCCGCCCCGGCTTCTCCGTCGTCCCCCGGCCCCTCCTCCTCCCGCTCCGCGCCGCTTCCCGGCGACGACAATGCCTCGGCCGTCGCCGCGGCCGAGGAGCGCCTCCGCCGCGCGAGCACCCCCGCGTACGAGGCGTTCTGGCCCGCCGTGGCCGGCGTCCCCGGGGGCCTCGCGACGCTGGCGGAGCTCAGGGCGGCGGCGCTGTCGCCGCCGCCGCCGCCGCCGCGGGAGGAGGGGGCGGGAGGAGGAGAGGGACAAGGAGCGGGAGCGGGAGGGCGAGGCGGAGCGGCAGGAGGGAGGGAGCGGCGCCCCTCTCGCTCGCCTTCCTCCCCCGCCCTCCCGCGCCGCCGCGCCGCGCTCGCCGCGTCCCTAGCCCGGTCGCTGGCCCCGGCCCTCGCGTCGGGGACGTCCCTGGTCCTCGTCGGCGCTGCCGCGGCGGGGGCGGCGGCGCCCGGGGACGCGGGGGCGGCGCCCAGGGACGCGGGGGCGGCGCCCGGGGACGCGGGGGCGGCGCCCGGGGACGCGGGGGCGGCGCCCGGGGACGCGGGGGCGGCGCGGGCCCTCGCCCCCCTGTCGCGGGCGGCCTCGGAGGCGCAGGCGGCGCTCCACGCCGTGACGTCCGCGCGCGACTGGGAGGCGCGCCTGGCGCCGCCGCGGGCCGTCTTCGCGCTGCTCCACGAGCGCGGGTTCGGGCGCGGGACGCCGCTGGCGACCGTGGCGTGCTTCTCCGGGGGCGAGGTGGCGACGAGGGCCTCGGAGGCCCTGCCGCGCGTCGCCGGGGGAGGAGGAGGAGCGCGGGGGGACGGCGAGGCGCCGCGAGCCGCCCCCGGCGAGCGCGGCGAGCGCGGCGGCGACGCCGCGGAGGGAGGCCCCTCCGCGACGCTCTACGCCCTGTGCTCCGCGCACGCCGGCCTGCGCGGGCTTGACGTCGGCCGCGCGGCGGCGCGCGGCGCGGCGGAGGCGCTCGCCCACGGGGGAGGGGGGTCGGGCCTCCCGGCGGCGACCAGGGTCGCGACGCTCTCGCCGCTCCCGGGGTTCCTGCCCTGGCTGCGGGCGGCCGAGGGGAGGGCGAGCGGGAGCGGCGGCAGCAGCAGTGGCAGCAGCAGCGCGCGGAAGCTCGAGTTCCGGAGGGAAGAGACGGAAGCTATAAGGGAAGCGGCGGCGGCGAAAGGGGGCGGTCGAAGGAGCGAGAGCAGAGGCGCGCTCCCGCTGCTGCTCTCGACCCTCGACGGCCACGGCAGCCCGGCCGCTCCCTCCTTCCCTCCCGACCTCCTCCGCTCCGTCCTTCTCAGGCTCGCGGCGCGGTTCCTCGCCCTCGAGACGGTGCGCAGGCTCCCCTCGGACCCCGTCGCTCGCTTCCACTGCGCCAACGGCGCCGCGCTCGCCCGGATCTGCTGGCGCGCCGATGACGGCGGCGGCGGGCCCTCCTCCTCCTCCTCCCTCGCGTCTTCCGCTTCTTCCGTCTCTTCCATTTACCAGCCGCAGAGGGCCCGAAGGATCGCGGAGGAGTCGGCCGGGATCATGGTGAACTACTCGTACCTGTGGCCCGGGGGCGAGGAGCCGCTGGCGCTGGCGGGAGGCGCGGGGCGGCTGCGGGTGGGCGAGGGCGTTGCGCGGCTGCTCGCGGGCGAGGACCCCGGGGGGAGGTGGGGCCTCGTCGACTGAGAGCGCTCTGTGCCGCCCCTCTCGCTCTGTGTCTCTCTATCTCTCTGCCTCTCTTCGCTTTTGTATCTGTAACAAACTCACGAGGCAGAAGCGGCGCTGCTCGGTTCTTTTGGCGAGGCCTCTATCTTTTGGTCGAGGCTCTGAGGGGGGGGAACTTGCCTTCGAAAAACAGTCGTTCCGCCCCACTTTTTTTTTTCCTCGAAATCGAAAAGCGGCGTCGCCGCCGACAAAACCTTTCTCAGAAGAGCTTCTCTCGCGGCTGGCATGGCTTCGCCCTGGCTCGCGGCAGGGCTCGCCGTTCCCGCGCTCTTCCTCCTGGGCGGAGGAAAGGACAAGGACGGCAAGGGAAAGAAGGGCGGCGGCTCGATGGTCGACCTGGACGAGTTTGACCGGTGAGGACTGATTCGATCGAGCACGAGCAACCGTTGGCCCAGCCACCTCCCTCCCCCTCCCCCTCACCTCGCCTCCCCCTCCTCCACAACAAAAAAAACCCCCGCCCCCCCCCCCCCCCCCCCCCCCCCCCCCCCCCTCCCCCCCCCCGC
>Ga0114918_10000747_pt1 | contig 28596 bp, 25 predicted proteins | sample LantaG_FD_87015 | JGI IMG/M metagenome (GOLD analysis project Ga0114918, IMG submission 87015) | Deep subsurface microbial communities from Baltic Sea to uncover new lineages of life (NeLLi) - Landsort_02402 metaG | ecosystem: Environmental > Aquatic > Marine > Oceanic > Sediment | place...
AAGCCCGACTTTTTCCTCAGAGGAAAACTTTTTACGTTTGTTTGCCATGTCCATTTCCTTTCTTTGATTTACATACTAACTCAAATTCAGGAAATGTCCAATTCCGACTGAAGCATTACAAAAGGTTAGCCAGCCAAACTCGGCTTAAGACACATTAGCCCGCATTTCCCAAGTAAACAGTGGCAAACGAATTGAATTATGATAGTATAGAGCTTATGGAGACCACTCAAGCCAGTCTTGACTATTCTGAATTGGAGAACCCAATGGGTGAAAGAAGCAAGGATGCTCATAGGCTCGATTTTGACCGCAAACTGAAGGTCGAATTTCATGGAACCAAAGTCACCAGCGATGCAGGTTAATGATGCAGAGCGTATGTCCATTGACCCTGGCAGCGTGCCGTTGTAGGTGGAAGAGCCAAAGAACGAACGGCAGCTTCAACAAGCCTGATGGGCAGATTTGAAACAGAGATACTGACCCAGTCCAAAAATATGGAGCTATTGAAAAACCTGTCAGGTCAATGGGTAGATAAAGTTCGCCAGCGAAAGCCACTCAAGCAGATTATCCTTGATATAGACAGTTCTGTCAATCCAACCTATGGCAATCAGGAGGGCACTGCTTACAATGGATATTTTCAATGCACCTGTTACCACCCATTATTTTGTCGATATCCAAGCAATCTATTGACTTTTCTGCCAAGTCGGTTTACTTTGTGGCAAAGGAGATTTGCTTTACGGCTAAGTCTGTTTGCTTTGTCGCTGAGTCAATTGGAACAATGGCTAAGTCAGTTTACTTTACGACAAAGTCAGTTTGCTTTATGGCTAAGTGAATTTACTTTACGGTCAGGTCGATTTACTTTATGATTAAGTCAGTTTACTTTGCAGCTAAGTCAATTGACTTTGCCGCCCAGAAAGGATACTTACAGGCTCGCTAAGGCGGGAAAATGCAATGTAAGTTCTTGATTTTAAGGGAGTTAGGTGAAAATGAGGGAAAGGTGTTATGAAGTGTGCTGAGAAAAGTGAAAGCTTAATATTTTAGGAAATGATAATCAGTGGCCAAATTCGTGTTTTTGCTATTATTGTGGCTGAAATATTTTCAAAATGAAGCTGGAAACCTTGAATTTTTGAGAGCAATTTGATATTCTATTAGAAAAGAGGCTCAGCGGCGTAGCTGAGCAAAATTATACTGTGTTATATGGGTAATCCCAGATAACAGCATTAATCCCAACGGCAAAGTGGTTGGTTAACTCACGACGTGTAGAAGACAGCCCGCCTTTGGCGGTCTGGAGTTTATCGCATAAGGGCCCACGGCATGTTTGTAAGGGCAGCAATATTGGTCAAAGCATACCGTAGGCTTCAAAGCGTTAAACTCATTTTGCAGAATTATTATGGCGAAGAAGAAAAAGGCTAAGAAGGAAGTCCTGGTAGTCAAAAACCGACTCGTCAACATCGTAACGAATTAACAAAAGTTGTAATGAATACACCTTCAACATAATTGGAGTAAACAGGATGAAGAATAATAACTTAATTATATCTTTCTTGTTCGTATGCATGTTGGTTTGTACTAACGTCATAGCAGAAGAAACTCAACGCACAATTAACGTAGGCAGCACTTTCTTACATGGTTCAATAGAGGGGTACGTGCAAACACCTGCGGGAGGACATCCAGGAAGTACGAGTTCAAAGCGTCCTACATTTAATGAGCTGGGCTTTAATACAATCTCAATCTATGACGGCTATGTAGGTACAATTAGTGCTCGACACGAATTACTCTTTGGCGCGCAATTAGTACGGCTATCCGGAAAGTCAACACTGTCAAAGGATCTTACGAGTCAAAACAAAAACTTTAACTCTGGTGAAATTGTTGATGCAGACATAACGCTGGACTGGTATAGGGTTAATTATTTATATCATTATAAGACTTTAGATGTTTTGGGAAAAAAAATGATTATCTCGCCAGGAGCGGGGCTTGTATTGTTTGACTTTCATTATAAACTTACCGGAGCTGAAGACACCGTTGATCGTGCATATCTAAAGATAGGTGGCCGATTGGGTGGAGAAATAAACTGGATATTAACAGATGACCTAAATTTGAAAGCGCAGGCATTTGGTTCTATACCTATTCCAAATACGCCTTCAATATTGAGTCTTGAACTGCAATGTCAGTACAAGCTATGGAAGGGGCGTAACTTTAACTCAAAATTAGTTGCTGGCATAGCCTACAACCGTATAGATTATGAGGATAAACAAACAGTTCCGAACCATATACGAGTAGGAATGGGACCACTGGTGCAGGTGGGTCTGAACATAGAATTTTAATTTGTGCACAATGAATCCGTTCTAAAATAAATACCGGCTCTGGAATATTTGCACCTTCAAAATTTTCTACGGTATTTTCGTTGCTCATAAATCCGATTGGGGACATCGCCGAGTTTGTAATATGCTTATTAATGAATTGGGTAATATTGCATTGATTAAGATCGGAGCCGGACAGTCAGGGACAGTCACCTATTAAATGAAAACAAACGGCTGGTCATTCTGGGAGGAAAAATAAAGGTGTCAAGGAAAAATAAAGAGGAAAAATAAAGGTGTCAGGAACGAATGGCGGTTCCTTAAGCTGCATATTGTTTTCTCCACTGTTGTCTCGTCATTTTTAATCGTGGGTAATGTTTAGGTTCATGTGTAATTCTTCGCGGTTCGATTCGGCCCGGCCTTTCTGGTACCAGATGGCTGCCAATTTCTTTTAGCATTGCATGGTATATCAACAATAGTTGATTTGGTGGTTGCAGTCCCATAGCTGGTGCATAGGCGATGATTATTCTGACCGCAGCAACGAAACTTATCCGCGTTGGATCGACCTTATTTTTCACAGCAGCTTCGAGCATGATCATTCGCACTATATTGATGGCACAGATTCTGGCGGCCACCTCTTTTCTGATCGCATCGACGGATTTGCTTCTGAGTTGGTCGGCACTTAGACGAACCTTAAACTGTCTCATTAGAGTTTCGATTCGCCATCTTTGCAGGTACAGTGTGGCTATTTCGTCGGCTGGGTATTGTAACGCATCCAATAGCGAAGTGACCAGCCAGATGTCCCTGCGTTTTCCTCGAATACATCCTACTGTGCGGATGAATCGTGCGGTAATATACTTCGGCAGTTCAGGGTTTCTGCGGCGATAGATATCGCCGATTTTCAGTTTGGCTACGAAGTCGTTTTCACTGTAGTTATATAATCTTTTGAGCCTGGAGATTATAAGCTTTTGATGGACTCGCGTGAGGTACTCAAGGCCGTTTAACATGTAATTGAAGTAGAGATTGGCACCGGCAAAATGCCTGTCTGCAACCAGTAAATCGCCTTTTTGAAGCGTTTTGAGCATCGGCTTCAACAATGTATTTTCGTCTTCTTCATATTTGCCAATGCGATAGTTGATAACCGTCATAGTCCGTGCCAGTGACAGGCAGACCATGCGTAGCAGCGGATACCTACCATAACCATGCTTGCCTTTTGGCGGGGGAAAATTCCTGAGAAGTTCAGGCTCATTCGGCAAAGTCAAACATGTTCCGTCAGCGAGCACAACCCGATGATCAAGCCATTTATCCATGCTCGATGAATACTGCTGGGCTTGCTGAGATAACCAGGATGTCACCTTCTGCCAGAGAGTTAACGGCAAACGCTTGCGAGCTTTGGCAACTGTCCCACGCGAAGGTGATTGCCCGGATGCCCATGGAAAACCGGCAGTAAAAGCCGCCCATATAAGTTGCCAGCCCGCGTTGAACGATTCCTCCGGCCAGATGGCCGCAGTAATCATGTGCAATACCGTCAGTACCGGGCTTATCAGCCGACGGCGATATTGATAACCTGCATGACGGCACGCATCCAGAATTGCTCGGTCAGGCAATACCTTGCGAATGGAATTGAAGGTGATTGAATCGAACTGTGTGGAAATTGATGAAGTTTTTGTTACCCTTCTGCCGATAGATTTGCTATACATATTATGGTCTCCTTACCAATAAAAGTTCTGATAATCCTTTTATCGGCCATGGGAGACCTTTCAAATTAAAACCCCTAAGGAACCGCCATTCGTGACTGTCCCTAGTTTTCTCTTTGGAACCAATCCAATAAACACGACAGGAATCCTTCATCCAGACCCTAATAACCCGTTCAATCGTGATTTGTTATCTGATATTAAATTTTGTAAGTTAGTCGATGGTTATGAAAATGGTTTATTAGAAGTCGAGTGGATATGAGAGAGATTGAGCAAAGCAGAACTCCCGAAGCACTGTACAGTGCTATTGAGAAATACTCTGCGGCGTCAGAGGACTTGCAGAGACAAGAGAGACATTAGTCGACGGAGCGGTCGAGACTTTGCGTAATATTAGCAGGAAAATCAAAGATGAATCGCGAATGAATCAGTCCAAAAACGGAGAAAAAGCTGAAAGGAGCGTGCTTGTAATGTTGGTAAGGTCAAGTAAGGATAATTGGGAAGCCATAAAAAATGAATATGGCATCAGCAAGAAGGACTTTGGCAAGAAGATTAACTTCGTTTCGGAAACGTTCAAAAGGAAAATCATATTTCGTGATGTTGAACATGCGTTTGTGTTAGCATCAGAGGGTTTCTCGAAACCAGCCCTTATTTTAGCAGGAGGTGTCATCGAAGAGTTACTAAGACTGTACCTGAAACATAAGGGGATTAAGCCGAAAGACAACAGGTTCGTTGACTATATTGAGGCCTGCGAGAACAATCGCCTTCTGAAATGTGGAGTTTCTCGTTTGACCGATTCAATAAGGGATTTCAGAAACTTGGTTCATCTCAGCAATGAAGAGACAAATAGATATACCATATCAAAGCCAACAGCAAAAGGTGCAGTTGCCTCCATCTTTACTATCGCGAACGATTTCCAGAAAGTTTTGCCTAACAAAGGGAATAATGGCGCCTGCGTCAAAAGTGTAAAACGATGAACAAAATGCTTGTTTTTATCCCCTCCCTCACGGTCGGGGCTTGGAATTTGGACTTTTGACGGTGGCATCAATATAGGTTATAGCTCGGTTCCGGTGCGGTTTTTAGGGCGGTTCCAAATTTTCCGTAGGCTAAAGAGGCGTTAAACAGGCGTAAGTCGTATTCGTAAATGGCGATGGTAATTCGGTTTTTGGTTGATTTTGGTCCGTGCCGTCTGTATCCTTGCGGTTGTCGTTTGATAAAATTACAGGGCCACGGAAGGACTGCAGGGATGGCTGTGCTGATAGGGATTGATGAGGCCGGTTTCGGGCCTATTCTTGGGCCATTGGTTGTATCGTCGGTAACGCTGAAAGTGCCTGATGACATGCTGAACGCCGACCTTTGGCAGGTTCTGCGAAAAAGCGTTGGGAGAACACGGAAACATCTGTCGGGGCGGCTTTTAATCACAGACAGCAAGAAGGCATACACGCGTTCTCTCGGCCCGAAGCATCTAAAGCGAGCCGTGCTTTCATGTTTGAAGTGCCTCGACAAAAGCCCTGGTACACTCAGCGAATTGCTGATGATGGTATGCCCGGATTCTCTTGAACGTTTGGAGAATTACCCGTGGTATAATCAGGCCGGTAATTATGACTTGTCGGCAAACAAGGCTGCCGTATCTATAGCTGCCGATGTGCTTGGCAGGGACATGGCGGCAAACGATATCGAGTTGCTTGGTATGCAGAACTGCTGTTTGGATGTTGCGTACTATAACAGGATGGTCGCAGCGGTGAAGAACAAGGCGAAGGTTTTATTTACGGCGACCTCGACGCTTATCAAGCAGGCGTACGAGAGATATGGCGACGACGAAATTCAGATTATAGCCGACCGACAGGGCGGTCGAATTTATTACCGGCGCGATCTGCAGCTTATGTTCGACGATATGCAACTGCGTATTCTTCGTGAAAGTCCTAAGGTCAGCAGCTACGAACTCGTCGTCGGCGGCAGGAAAATGCGGATCCATTTTGTGGTTGGGGCCGATATGCTTTTTTTACCGGTGTCACTGGCGTCGATGCTGAGCAAGTATGTTCGCGAGATATTGATTGATAACATAAACTCGTATTTTCGCGGGTTCAGCGGCGAACTAAAACCGACTGCCGGCTACTGGAAGGACGGGCTGCGTTTTATCAGTGACCTGAAAGAGATTCTTCCGCATGTCGAGTACGACAGCAACCAGTTAATCCGAAGCCGGTGAGATAAGTGGGATAAAAAAAGGGGAGACGCGGGCCCTTAACGAGCAAGTCATCACCCTGTCTCCCGTGCTGTGAAGCGCCGTACCGATATATTATCGAAATTAAAGTTTGCACTCACAGTACACCATCATTATTACAGAACAAGCCCGCGTGTGTCAATAGCCGATTGTACTGTTTTGCTGAAAAAAATCTGCATGGCGAAAAAAGCGGCTTTGGCTTGTTACTATAGGCCCTTATGTGTTGAATATGCACGATTTTTCTCAAAGATTTTTACACCTTGTATAAAAACTCTGCGGCCTTACTTTCAGCCGGCTGCTATAGGTGAATCAAAAAAGATTAAGTGCTTTGGATTTTTCGCGGTTACTTTAGGCTGCGAAACAGACTATTAAGTAGAGTCTGATCGGCAGGGTGTTAGAGAAAGGTTGACCTGAGATACGTGACTGACAAGGTGAGACAAGAATTGCTCGCATCCGCTCTGAAGGGCAGGGTGGACAGCTTTGGAGAGTTGTACGGTAACTATTATAACGCGATGAGGGCTATCGCGTACGCAGTTCTGACGGATCATCACCTTGCCGAAGACGCCGCGCAGGAAACGTTTGCCAGGGCGCTGCAGGGCCTGGAGAAACTGAAGCATAAGGAAAGGTTCGGTGTATGGCTTGGGGCGATATGCAGGAATGTGGCCCGCGATATAGCCAAGACCCAATCGAGGCAGTCCATGTTCGAAGGTGAGCTACGGGAACAATGCGAACCTGCTGTAGAATGCGACAGCATGGCAGTAAGCAAGGCCATAAACAAGCTGTCGCCTGCGGGAAAGGAGTTAGTTGTTTTGCGTTACTATAACCAACTATCTTACAAACAGATGTCAGCGGTTTTGGGGCTGTCCAAGGCGGCAATCAATAACCGGCTGATGCGGGCAAGACGAAAGTTGGCGCAGTATTTACGGCGTGATGGTTTTGGTGAGGCAAAATTATGAACGAGCAAAAGAATCCAAAGTCATTAGACGAACTGCTCAGCCGGACAATAGGCGGGAAGGTTCTGGAGTTCGATTGCGACAGGTGGAAAAAGGAGCACCCGGAGGATGTGCGACAATTCGAAGAAAAAGCACAGAGACGAACAACACACAATCGCAGTTTGATTGACGGATGCAGGATAATTCTGAAAAGCAGAATAACGAAACTTGCCGCTGCGGCGGTGATAATTGCAGCGGTACTGGTAGGCTTACGCCATTTCGGCAGCCCGGTAGCACTGACTGCGCCGGCGTTTGGGGAGGTAGTGGAAAATGTGCTGTCTCAGAAGTGGGTATATATGTTTGAGGAGAACCGCAAGACGGGGCAGATAGATGCCGAGTATTGGTACAGTCCGGCGGAACAGAAGCTATATGCCAAAAGCCACACCGTTGAGGGCAATGCGTTTATGCTGGATATGAATGCGGGCGAAAAACACGAATACAGGGGTGATACTATCAGTATTAGCAAGCCTGATGACTTTGGACATACGACAGGGTGGCTTGAGCAGCGCTTACCCATGTTGGGCGGTTTGTTGACTCGGTATGAGAGTGAAGGGGCGGATATTGTACAGAGGGATGCTGTGTATAATTCGAGGCCTGCTCTATTGTATGAGGTCGAAATGACATTGCCCGATGGCGAGGATTTTCGCACGAATAAGTATTTGTGGGTGGTGGACAGTAAGACGCATCTGCCGATAATCTGCGAATATACGCAGCTCTATAGATACGAGCGTAAAGGCAAGTTCGGGCAGATATTGGTCCTTAGTCAACGGTATGCATTTGACTATTCCGAGAGCGGTCCTGAGGATATCTATGCACTGGGAGTTCCGACGGACGCAAATGTCATCGATGAAAGGCCCAGTGCCGAGATACAGGAATTGATCGAAAGGATCAACGAAGCCAAGGCGACCACGCACAGTTCTTTTGCGGCTGTGATTTGTGAAGGAGATATGCTGGAACGAAGGGTCATCAGGCAAGGTGAGCGATTTCGGGACGAGTTTCTGGAATTGGCAATCAATGGTTCGGACTGGGAGCTTCAAAAGAAGCAATATTTGGAGGCGATGGGTGATACTTTTGCGAGTATAAACGGTTGGCTTAATGAGGCGAGGGTTGTGCGTCGCAGTATTATCAGGATCAGGGACGGGCGGTTCAGTTACGAAACATACGGCAGTGACATCAGTGAAAACCGTCCAGTGAGGATGAGGCGGCAATGGCGTAACAACGACGAGTTTACACGGTATTGCTGGTGGGCGATGCCAAGAGGGAAGATAGTGACCACCGAGTATTCCAAGGAGCACGGCCTGATTTGTACCGATAGCGGCGAGGTGCTTAACTATTATGACCCGTCGAAGGATTATCTGTGGGTTCGGTATGAAAAGAAGAATGGGCAGGTACCTTATGAGGTTTTAGAGTTTGCTCGGACGGCCTCGGGGATGTGGTATCCGCATAAAGTGCGTATGTCGGATTCACAGTATGTGATATATGCCGACGACCTGAATGCTGAACTTGCCAAGGAGTTGAATCCGGAATCATTGCCGAATTATGTGGACCACCGGGAACTGACACAACAAATCAAGATGCAGATGCAGGAAGATGCGAATGACAAATCACTTGAGTACACAGGATTTACTCCTTTGCACATGGCGATTTACAGACAGGATATAGACAGGGTCAAGAAGTACCTCAGTGAAGGGGCTGAGGTCGAACCTGCGTATGACAGCGGCGCGACACCGATGGAGCTGGCGGTTGCTTCGGGCAATCTCGAAATGGTTAAGCTGCTGTTCAAACATGGAGCAGGTTTTATAAGCAATGATACCGAGCAGCGAAGCTGCCTGGGTCTGGCGGCAACTAAGGGATATTACGATATAGTGGAATTTATGCTTGCTAATGGTTCGGATATTGATGGTGTTTACAAGCAGGGGGCAACGGCTTTGCATTACACGGCGGAAAACGGAGACATCAGGATGGTGAATCTGCTGCTTGCGCATGGGGCGAAAGTTGACCTCAAAGACCAGGAAGGCCAAACCTGTTTATACAGGGCCATAACCAATGTGGCCGACAAGCTCTTCAACCCAAAACCGACCGATCAACAAACAATGGAACGTTTCACGCAGGTCATCAGGGTGCTTGTGGAAAATGGAGCAGATATCAACGCCCTTAACCGTGAGAAGTACAGCGCGTTTTCCAGGGCAGTAAGTTGTTTGGTTAATGACAAACGCAACGCCGAGCAGCAGCTTGATTTTCTTAAGTTTCTGCTGGAGATGGGCGCCGACCCAAACCTGGACGCAGCAAGTGGTTCAAATTCTTCTTTCTGGCGGGCTGTGGAGAATAGGCGATACGATATTATCAAGGTAATGCTTGATGGTGGTGCAGACCCATGGTTGATAACGACTCACGACTATTGGCCTTCACGGTATAATCTGCTGCATTGTGCCCGTATCAGGAAAGATGACAAGCTTTATGAACTGCTTTATCCGTACATGAAGGACAGGTACGAGCAGACTAATGAAGAACTTCTCGAATTAGCTGCGCGTGTTTTGCGGGCATCTGTGGATGATGATATGGAGACTATCGGGTTAATTTGCGTGGATTATCCACGTCAGGCGGAGCCGTGGACGATCTTGGCTAAGGAGATAAAGAAGTTATACGAGGGACATGAGGGGCTGCTCGATAAAATGGTCCCCGGATGGTTTACACTTGACGGGTTGGCGGAGGTTTATGTTCCACTTCCTGAGGGGATGAAGGACAAGAGCATACTGCTTGGATTCATTCAGTATCCCAACGGGCAATGGAAGTGCATGGAGTATGAGAGAGTCAAGAATATGCCCGAATACGAAGGTAGTTATGGGGGGAGGTTTATTCAGCATGGACAGTTTCTCGGTAGGTTCAGAAACTATATGTATGATCAGGCTGGGATGACGGAGCGAGTTACTACCCGGGATAAAGGAAATTCCACCCTGTACGGCAAATTTCAGGGCAGGTGTATTTTGACCGTGGAGGATGGTGCTCTGCGGGTTGACTTCGATGAGAAGGGTTGGCGCAAGCGTTATATGCTTTTGACGGCCAATCGAGTCAAGGAGTATTGGGGGAACACGTTGCTTGTGTATCTGAAGGAACGTGTTCACACACAAAAGGATTATCCGCAGAGATTAATCTTCCGGCCCGGAACGATGATTGTTGAAAATGGTGATTCAAAGCATGTCTTTACTGTCAGCGAAGGGCAGGTTTTGTTGACACACGGAGGAAAAAGTACAAAAGCCGACCGGTTCATATTCGATCTTGAGACATATGAGGTTGTTTCATCGGAATAAGAAACGGATCAACTGCAAAAGCTTCAAGAACCAACTACGTATTCAGCAGTCGTGTTATGAGATAGCATGTTCGTTTGCAGCATCAGGTACGAAGTTATTCGAAGAGTGTTGAACCTTTTTCGGGGTGATTGCGGCAGAGGTGTTCGTTTGATTCGATTCCGAGGGCGGGTGGTTATTTCCAGCAGGCTTCGGGTGGTTGTAGGTCGCAGTTGAGCCACTGGAGTGACCACTTCGCAAAGTCGGCCATATCAATCCGGCAATTTCCGTCGAGGTCGGCTGACATCGTGGACATGCACACCTTTCTGAATCCAACGAAGATGTCCGTCCGTCCTGCCTCGGTGGATTCCCATACGATTTTGGAGCCGCATACGTCTGGATTCGTGTTTACCCTGCTGTCATCTGTAACACGTAGGGTCTCCTTCGTGATGATGTTGTAGAGATATATTTCGCTGTCGCTGTTGTCGAGTTGGTACCAAACAACGTTGGAATTCGAAATGCGCGGGTCGAGGTCGTCATAACTGGTATCGGTGACGGTGGTTGTAATTGCGGTATCGACATTGTAGTGGAAGATTTCCCAGTCGCTGGCGTCGTCCCGGCGCCATACTATATTGGAGCCATAAACGAACGGGCACCAGTCTGAAGTTCCGTTGTTTGTTATTCTTTGAGTTGCGCCGGTATTGATGTTGTAGAGGTAAACCTCGGAATCGTCCCCGAAGCGGCCGCACCAGGTTACAAACGGACCGTGTATGTGAGGATACCAATCGTCGTAGTTGTTGTTTGTTATCTGCGTTGTGGTTTGAGTCGCGACGTCATAGAGCATAACCTCCCTGCCCTGGTCGGTGAGGGCTTCCCATACGATAGCAGAATCATATATTTGAGGGAAGATGCCATCTATGTAACTGTTGTTGGTAATTTTCGTGGTTATTCCTGAGGCTATGTCATAATAGAAGATTTTACCATAACGGCCATCATCATAAGCACACCATGTGATGGTTGAGCCGTATACCTCAGGGTCCACATCGTCAAAGGTGTTATCGGTTATTTGAGTGGTGCCTCGGGTGATAGTATCGTACAGGAAAATTTCCATGTCACTGCCGTCAAAATGTGCCCAGACTACATTGGAGCCGAATATTTGCGGACACCAGTCATCCTGTGTGTTATTGGTTATCGCAGAGGTGATACCGGTATTCAAATTATGCAGGAATATCTCCCAGTCGGTGGCATCACGCCCTTCCCAGACTACATTGGAGCCGTGAATTCTCACGGAGCCGTTGTCGGTGCTGGAGGTGCTTATTTGTTTTATGAACCAGTCGTCGAGAGGCGTTCCGGCCGAGATTGTAAGAGACCAACTGTTAATGACACCTGTGTTGCCGGTTGCGGTATCGGTGACTTCGAGAGTCCAGTTGCCGTTTGGGTTTTCACTGTCAAGCTCGGCAAGTAGACCAAGAGGCCGAAAGTCACCCGTGAACGGTGCAGTTCCAGAAGAAATGTTAAGCGGCGCATCATCGTCGAGCGAGGTCTGGATAAAATTGCTGCCCGAGCCGCCTTGTCGCGTGAAAAGTTCGATGCGTGTTCCAACGGGACCTATCAGGAAAAACTTCAACTCGCCGTCGGCTGAGTGCCGGATTTCGGTAAGCGTAACGGTGACATTGGTTATGTAGGCAGGCAGCCCGCTAACGGTTATAGTGGAGGTAACGGTCGTATTGTCGTAGATAACCTTAGGGACATCAGTAGCGGTAAATGTAACGGTCCCGGCACGGCTGTTTGCCGCCCACAGAGACAAAACAACAAGCATACTCAACACTGTGAATACCGGTTTGTACGACTTCATGTACCAGCCCCTCGCTTCAGATTTGTACATTTAACCCTCCCCAATAACAACGTCTCATGTTAGCAGTGATTGTACCATTTTTGCCTGGCCAAGTCAAGAAAAAAGTACGGTAAATGAGGCACAAAACCGGTTTTGGCAGGTTATCTGTTTGGGTCGGGATGGTTTTTCTTCGAAGATGCGGTGGGTAGAAATCGGCCTGTGGTGAGATTCTTTTGCTGCTCGATCAGGTACTGATACCACTGGCTTTGAATTTGGTCGACCGGACCGATGTGTCTTTCGAAACTGCTCAGGTTTGCTTTTTCTTTGATGACTGTCAAGTAGGCGTCGCGGTACTTGCCGTTTTGGTAATGAAACAAGAAGTGCGACAGGCTCCACCAGTGGACGTAGTATAAGTTGAAGTACTTGTCGATATCGGGGCCGTGTTTTCCGGTGACTATGGCCCGAAGCGGTATAATCCTGCTTTTCTTGATGTCGGCATCGATGTCGCCGGTAAACTCGAATTCCCAAAGCCACCAGATTGGGTAAGTGTTAGCATCGATTTTGCCCAGTATGATTTTTTCATTTTCAATTCGGCTTGTACTGAAGTATGTGGCAAGGCCTTCGTCGGCCCATTTTGGGATCTTCAGCCCAGCGAGTTCGGCATTTAGTTGGTGGACGGCTTCGTGGAGCATCCAATGATATGGATTGCTATTGTCCGCGGAGTAGTATGCGTTGCAGTAAGGCTTTTTGTAAAATGCTTCGGCCCATCCAACGCGATTACAGCGGCGAAATTCCGCGCGGTCCTTAAACAGCTTCAGTTTGAGCTTTTTGTGGTGTTTATGAAGACTCGGGAATTCGGTAAAGGTGTCACTGTAGGCATTGTAGAGGAGTTCGACTACATCGGCGATTTCTGCTGTGTGCTCGGCAGTCGCAGTAGAGTAAATAGTGTAGTGGTCGGTTTGGATGGTGAGGTTGGGACGCCAGTAGCGGTGGATTTGGTCGGCACCAACGATGACCATCAGCAGAGCGAACAATACCAGCAGGCGTGCCGGCTTTTTCGGCATGAGCCAGCTTTTGGAGCGTGATTTGTTTTGCGAAGTCAATAGAGTTAGCCGGAAACCATAAACTCGAATAATAAACGGGGCCAATTCAATAGCTCTTGTGTATTTTACGCGGTGCAATGGCGTTCGTCAAGTTATAGGGGTGAACGAGCAGATAAGGTTTGTCGATTGAGAGGTGACGGGGTATGATACGTTTTTTTTCGACGATATTAAGTGTCCGGTGTTTGGGCGGGCTGCAGGGCTTTTAGGGCGGCGGATTTGTCTTCGGCAAAATCGAAGAATTTGTCGAGACCGGCAGTTTTGAAGATGCACTTCGTTGCAAAGCCGACATTGAAAAGGATGAGTCTATGGCCGCAACCCTCGAGCCAGTTGTGCAGAATCAGCAGGTTGGAGATGCTCGATGAAGTGAGCATTTCGATCCTTGCGAAATCGACTATCACGTCACATTCGCACTTTTTGCTGAGCATTTCGTTGACGGCTTCGAGTTCATCGCCAAGGTACGGCTCGGCCTGCAGAGCAATAAGAAAAACGTCTTCAGTAATACGTTCGGTTCCCATTCTGCCATTCCAATAATAGCCTGAGTTGTCCGCGAGCCGGATTTGGTAATATATCGGAGCATGACGGCATTACTTTAGCAAAAACTTTTGTTAATTCAGGTGCCAAAGCCGTCGATATATTTACCGCAGTGCCATTGGATGGGACAAATGAGCAGCTTTGGGATGGTTATGCCAGGCCCGAGCGGAGAAAGAAACCAAATATGTCGATAGAAAGAGCAAATAGGAAAATATCGCCCAAAAAAGTGATACTGATGGTGCTTTTGATTCTTGGAAACCTTTTCGTAGGTAATGTTGTCTATAACTGCTGGACTGCGAAAAAAGGCACGCCACTGGTGGAATCAGTAAAGGGCAATGTTGTAAGCAACTTCTGGATGTCCCAACACAGGCATGTACTAAAACATGGCACAGTTACGGCAATCATCTGCGGTAATCATCGGCAATGTGCCATTATTAACGGCAAGGCAAGAAATGAGGGTGATATAATTAATGGTGTACAGGTCATAAGCATAAACCGCGCCGATGTTATTTTCGAGAAAAAGGGCAGGACGTGGAAACAAAAGGTTGGCCAACGTCCGAATAACGCATGGAGGTAACGCCCACGGCGCACACCGCCGGGATAATCTAAAAGTTTTTGTTCACGCCTTTATTCGAATAATTCGCACTTGTGGGCGGGTTCAGCCCGTGCAAAATCGTTGGGAAAATAATCGGCCGATTTTTTTGGATATTTGCGAAGATGTATTATACTTTACTTAGAGGTTCAGGACAAACGTTGGTGCTCTCAAGCGTCAACCGCCAGTAATACTCCTCTTCCGATGGGGACGGGCCGACAAACTAATGCAGGAAATGCAAAGGGGGGGCGTCCGTCCCCTCATTTTTTGTTCACATCAAGACGCATGGCATATTGGTTGTGTGAAGATTTCGGCTGTTGCGTCGAATTCATGCGCAAATGTGCCATTGGGGTTTGGCCGGCAAAAAAAAGCAGCGGTACCCTGCATATCCGCAGTGCACCGCTGCAAGTCTCGCTTTTGGCGTGAACGATAGAATTGTATAGTTTTTTATTCGGACCAGCGGTCTATAGCAAATCGCACACCGATGTCGTCAACGTCTACCTTGCGTAACGCAGCGTCGTAGTTTATGAGGGCACAGGATTTGCTGTCAAAGGTGTTGCCCACAATCGCCCCGTAGACATCGCTTTTGGCATTGATAGATATGTCCGCTTCCGGGGCATAGATTGTCCCGTACCAGTCCGTCTTGGCCTTAAGATCAAGAGTCTGATTTTGCCCTGTCCCATATATGGCGAAGTTTCCTGGGATTTGGGTTTCATTGTTTATTCCACTGGAGTTGCCTGCCACCCAGTTGCCGTTAATGAATATCCTCAGTGATGCTCCCTGCTTGATTACTAATTCGCAGCCCTGTCCCATCCATACATCGCCAGCCACACACAGAACAACGTCCCCTCCGGCGACCTCGATTACCCCCGGCAGCGTATCGCCGAGCATTGTAACGGCTGAATATATGCCGCTATCGGCTGGTTGTAATGTGACAGTTTTGCCTTTGACACTAAGCTCGGTTCCTATATTCGGCACAGCCGGCCAGGTTACTGTTGGGAAATCATAGTCGACACCAAAAAGAATTTCTCCGTCAACGACGGCACCGCTTTTGAGTATAACACTATGCGGGTCGGGATTAACCGAGGCAACCTGTACCCATACATCCTTATCGGTCAGGTCCGAAGAGTTGTACCCATCGACCAGCGTACCGCTATAGAAGACAGCGCGTTCTTTGACTATGATTCCGAAGTCGAATAACCCACGCAATCTCAAGGACGCGTTGACGGTTCTTTGTTGGGTTCCGGATTTCCCCGTCGACTGGATTTTGTAACCGCTGGATTTGTCACCGACAACTGTGTAAGTATACGTGGCATCACAATCGGTCAATGCCTCATCTGTTGCACTCGGCAGTGAACCATCGATGGAAAAAGGTGACTTTTGCAGCAGTTGGTTCATTTCCACCAGCGCCCTGGTGAGTCCAGCGTCAGCGGCAGTTCTTGCCTCGATTTGTGAGCAGGTGCGGATCGCGAATATCTGGCCCTGCAGCCCGAGGTTCATTAATCCCCATCCCAGTATGAGCAGTAATACTAAGACACTCATCACCATAACCAGGGTAAAGCCTTGCCTACGAATACTCGGTTCTCTGTTTGTTCTTTTCATCTGTCCCCCTTTTTGTACTTTCTTCGAATTACGAAACTGTCGTTTTCGCCGAACCCCCCGGTTCGAATGTAGTGTTATTATCCCATAAACGTATCTGCGAATCAAATGCGGAGGCCTTGATAGGCGCTAAAACTGAGAAATGCCGTGATTAGACAAGGCCGACAAATCTCTTATCGGACAGGAAGTGAAATTTTTTTCTGCCTGAATTCGGAGCGAATGTCAGCGGTGAAGGCTGATTTCCATATATCAGCAACAAGCGGCAAGGGGGGCTTGTCTATTCGCTTATCTTCAAAACTGCAGCGGCGTGAAGCCTGGAATGCTTGATTGAAAACAAGACATTGTTGGCCTGGGCCATGGGAAACTCCTCGATTGTGGGCACTATGGGAATCTCGGCGGCCAAGGGCAGGAATTGCAGTGCGTCCGCCCGTGTGACATTTGCGACGCTCTTGATTTCCTTTTCAAGCCATAGATACCGAGTGTAATCGAGTGGGCCAACCGGTGTTTCTTTGGCGATGGCGTTAATTATCAGTCTGCCGCCTCTATCAAGAGCCAGCAGCGCATCACGGACGCATTCGCCGACCGGTGTAAAGTCCATGGCCCTGTTGAGTTTCGCGGGAGGCTCATCACCCGAACGGCCCGTCCAGACCGCACCAAGACTGCGGGCCAGCTCCGCGTGTTCTTCGGTCCTGGTAAAGACGAAGACCTGGCAGTTTGGATAGTTGTGTTTTATTATCTGTATGACGATATGGGCGCAAGCACCAAAACCATACAACCCGATGATTTGGCCGTCCGTGATTTGTGCCAGCCGCAGCGTCCGGTAGCCGATTACACCGGCGCAGAGCAAAGGTGCAGCCTGGGCATCTGAGAAAGTGTCGGGCAGTGGATAAGCGAAATTCTCCGAGATGACCATGAATTCGGCATAGCCGCCGTTGGCATCCTTGCCGGTCCATTTCGCATTTTCGCAGAGATTTTCGGCACCACTTTTGCAGAAGTCACAATCGCCGCAGGCCCAATATAACCATGTCACGCCCAGACGGTCGCCGGCTTCGAATTTGGTTACATTCGGTCCCTTGTCGACGACTACTCCTACAACCTGATGGCCGGGGACGACTGGGAACTTTCTAATTGCAAGTCTTCCTTCCGCTTCGTCGAGGTCGGTGTGGCAGGCACCGCAGACTTTAACCTTGATGAGTATCTCATCGTCGCCGGGAGCAGGGGTCGGTAATTCGACCATCTTTAGGGGCTGTTCTTCAACCGGTGCCGGCTTTGTCAGAATTAGTGCTTTCATGCTTGAGTTTGTTCCTTTAGCTGGTCTTCGAAGACTTTGTAGGCCTTGGGGCCGAACAGACAGAAGACCACTTTTTGCAGGGTGGTTGGAGTTTTGAGGTATTCGATGGTTGTCCTGAGCATAATCTGCGCGCATCTCTCGATTGGGAATCCGAAAATGCCTGCGCTTACAGCAGGAAAGGCGATGCTTGTAAGGTTGTTCTGCTGTGCAAGCTTGAGTGAGTTCAGTGTGGCATTGGTCAGTTTTTCATCCTCGTTACCTTCTCCCATTCTCGGGCCTACGGCGTGAATAACGTAGTTGGCCTTTAGTCTGCCTCCGGTTGTTATTACCGCACCGCCTACGAATGTCCCGCCGATTTTGCTGCACTGGGTCTGTATCTCGGTGCCGCCCTTTCTTCGAATAGCCCCTGCAACGCCTCCTCCGAGGATTAGCTGCGCGTTGGCGGCATTAACGATGGCGTCGGTTTGCATTTCAGTAATGTCGCCTTCGACAAGTTCAACTACCGAATTGGCAATTTGCACTCTCACAGCGTTTACCTTTCTCAAGTTTATTGACAGCTTATACACAACAGCCGAGCTTGAAAGCAAAATCAGTTTGGTTTGGCCGAGTAATTCTGCTATATATATTTTACCGGTTTTCAGCAGAGTTTTGAAAGGGAAATTATGAAGCGTCGGTATTATTTAGCTATTGCGGTTGTGGCGATTCTTGCAGGCGGGTGCACAAAAGCTGTTATGCAGACAAAAGCCGACAGCCGGGCGAATCCGTGGACGAACCTTGATTTTAACAACAAGGCTGATAACTTTCAATTTGCAATCGTTGCCGACCGTACCGGCGGCGCTCGAAAGGGGGTCTTTGCCGACGCGATTTACAAAATAAATCTGCTGCAGCCGGAATTCGTTATGTGTGTGGGCGATTCGATAGAAGGCCAAACCGAGGATGAGGCTGAGATTGAGCAGCAGTGGACGGAATTCCAGGCGATTGTCGGCAAGCTGGATATGCCGTTTTTTTATGTTTGCGGCAACCATGACATTGATAACCCTGTATTGTTGAAAAACTGGCACGAGCGTTTCGGCAGAACCTACTATCACTTCCTTTATCACGATGTTCTGTTCCTGTGCCTGGAAAGCGAAGGTGGTGCGACCGAGCATGACCAGGGCAGCATCAGCAAAGAGCAGATTAAATACTTCAGGGACGTTTTGAGAAGATATAAGGATGTTCGCTGGACATTGGTTTTTGTGCATAAGCCGCTGTGGCAGCAGAGCGAGCCGAGTTGGCTTGAGTTGGAACAGTTGCTGGGTAATCGGGATTACACGGTTTTTGCCGGACACGAGCACCAGTATGCCAGGGCGGTTCGCAACGGCAAAAGCTATATAAGGCTGGCTACTACCGGAGCGGTGAGTTCTTTGGATGGGCCTATAGTCGGAACTTTCGACCACATCGTATGGGCAACCATGACCGATTACGGTCCGAAGATAGCCAACCTCATGCTCGACGGAATTTACGATGAGAATGTCACCCCGTATGCAATGGCGGCGGCGGCAAAAATGTTGAAAGACAAAATCGACGACGGTCAGGTTATCAGGTTCGACCCGATAATCGTTGAAGGTGACATGTTCACCGGCGGCAGAACCATAATGAGGCTTGCTAATTTTGCGGCAATTTCAATGAAAGCAAGCGGTACTTTTGTCGGCAAAGCCGGTCTCACTGTTCGACCCGAAAACATCGAGTTGACGGTAAAACCATTGTCGACCAAAACAGTCGATGTCGAGATTACAACAGATAAGCCTGTGCCGCTGGAGCAACTGCGCGGCATAGACTTTGCCGGCGAGATAGAGTACAACTTCGGCGGGCTAAAACCCGTTCGAGCCAAAGTCCCGGCCCGCATTGAAATCGCCGTGGCCGCGAAGCAAAAAGACAAATCGAATTAGTCCAGAAACTGCCGCTTGTCAAAGATGCTCCCTACGGCCCAGCCGGCGTCGGAGCGGCACTTATAACCATTTCTCTTGCAAGATGTGCAGTCTTTTGTATAATTAAGATTGACTCTCAGGTGAATAAGCGTTGCGTCATGGAGGTCTTGGCAGCACGCGTGTAAAAGGGTGTTTCTGCATAGGAGACAGGATGTGGCTTCGGATAAGGCAAAATATCTTATAGTGTGTCTGTTGCTTTCAATCATCACCTCCGCCTCATCCGCCCTGACCGTAAGCACCACGGAGACGTGGGCCGGTGCTCCAATGCACGGCATCACGCCAACCGGAAGCGGCACGGCCGCATCGCCGTACGTCTATGCCATAGCCGATGGGATGATTTTGACCGGCAGCGGTGTAATCAAAATGGGCAGTAAGTATGTTACCTTCGATTTGAATTCAGCAACTGCGGGACTCGACATGGCTGCGGGCAGCTACTTTGATCTTACCGGCAGCAGCCGACTAAGCGACCCGGGGGCGTGCAGGATTACTCTGGGTGCCAACAACCTCACGGGTTCCGGTGATTTCAAGACCGCGGATATAAGCAAAGACTCAATGGACGTGAACATAGTTGGCACAGGCGACGTCAGCGTTAATTCGTTCTATATGCGCACCAGCGATGCGTACGCAGGTGATGTGTATGTTGATGTCGCAGGCAGCGTCAGTATCGTCTCTGTCGATACCCATGACCAGGCCTCGGGCGGCAATGACGGAGGCAATGTGACTATCCGGGGCGCCGATGTTACAGCAGGTGCTATAGACACCCGCTCCATGCGCACCGCCAGCAGTACGGCATTCAGCGGCAACGTGGTGCTTCAGGCCCGTGATACCAGCGGTGTAAACACGTTAAATAATACACTCAATCTGCATGGCGTGATAAACACCGATGCCGCTTCCGGCACGGACGGCAATGTTACTATCAGCGGCGTGGTAGTCAGGCTGGAGAGCGGATTCAACGTTACAAAGGGCGGCGGCCTGCTGAACATTCATGCAGGGGCCGTGCAATACGGCAAGACTGCCGCTGAGCTATTTGTCGACAACTCCGGCGGCGGCTATAGTGCCACACACGACGTGCCATGGAGCGGTTTCGGAGCCTCGAATCCCAGTCCAGGTGACAATGCCGTAAATGTCGATCCGAATGTGGTTCTTGGCTGGGCACCGGCATTGTCGGCAACTGCTCACGAAGTGTATTTCGGCACGAACTTCGAAACCGTAACCACCGCCTCCGATCCCAACTCGGCCCCTGGCAGGGGCAGGCACGATGCAAACACCTACGCACCTGCCGGCCTTCTCGAACTCGGCACGACGTATTACTGGCGTATCGACGAGGTCAACGACGCCAATATCAACAGCCCGTGGCGAGGCAGTGTTTGGAGCTTTACAGTTGCCGATGGAAAGGCAGGCAATCCAAACCCTGCTGATGGCACGTGGAATATACAGCAGATAGAATGTCTTTGCTGGACTGCCGGGGCCTTGGCGATTTTGCATGATGTGTACCTGGGCACGGATTTTAACGATGTGCAGGATGCAAATACCGACGTGCCGCTGGGTGTTTACCGGGGCCGACATGGGGCCAACAGCTACGACCCACGTCCTACCGCTTTGAATACGACTTACTACTGGCGGATTGACGAGGTCGGGACCGGTACTCTGGTCAAGGGCAGCGTCTGGGGCTTCACGGTGGCAGAGACATACACCAACTCCCTCGGAATGTCTTTTATTCGAATTCCGCCCGGAACTGTCATCATGGGGCAGGGTGATGGCCACAGAATCCAGGACAGCGGTACTGTCGACTACGATGAGCAGCCGGCACACCTGGCTAAAATCAGCAAGCCCTTCTACGTCCTGATGGCGCACGTCTCGCAAACCCAGTACCAGCAGTCCGGCCTGCCGGGCCTCGCCTCCGATGTCAGTTGGAACGACGCCAATGCCTTCGCCCAGTGGCTCAGCAGCCTCGAAGGCAAAACATACCGTCTCCCGACAGAGGCAGAATGGCATTACCTCTGGTCGACTCCGCGCGGCATTCAGGACATGAACATCAGAGAATGGGTACAGGATTGGCACAGCATTTACGTTAACGACGATCAGGTTGACCCCATCGGGCCTGCCAAAGGCATTCTGAAGGTCATTCGCGGCGATGGTGAAAACCGCCTTTCTCTTGAAATCAACTCCAGATACCAGCCATGGCAGCTTCCTGAAGCTTCCGCCTGCGGTTTCCGCCTCGTGTTCGAGACCGAAGCCCCACTTGTAAGGTACGCCTCGCCCGGCCCCTTCTGCCAGGCCGCAGTCAAGCAAAGCACCGCGCCTGCGCTGCAGGGGCCAGACCCTGACATACCTTATTTCACCGTAAGGTTTGCACTGCCGATCCCGCCTGATAATATTTCCGACGGCGTTGCATCGTTGCTCGGCTGCGACCCATCCATAAGAAGTCACAATCACTCCCCGGGATTTGAAATACTGCCCAACGGCGATGCGCTCGGCATCTGGTTCAGCGGGGCCGAAGAAAATGGCCCAAAGGTCAGATTTGTCCAGGCTCGCCTTCGCTATGGCAGTGACCAGTGGGATATGCCCGAACTGTTCTACCACACAAAGGGACTGACCTGCTCCAGCGGACTGCTCTGGACCGAAACCGACGGCACGGTGCACTTCTTTGGAGGCGACCCCGGCGTAACCAATTCCGAAAGAAGACCTTTCGTTATGGCTTCCTCCAATGACAATGGCGCTACCTGGAACCTGAAACGTCCTTACTTTCCTGTTCCGGCGGTGGACTTTACCGCTCAGCCCGTAACAAATGCCTGGCGACTGGACAGCACCACCATTTACATGGTGACAGATGGTGGCGGTGCAAACAGCATCGTCTGGCGAAGCATCGATAACGGCATCACATGGTACGACGTGGGCGGCAGAACAAATGGCCGCCACTCAACAATTGTTCCTCTCGACAATTCGGGAACACTCCTCTCCTACGGCGGAAAGAACAGTAATATCAATGGCTGGATGCCGTGGTGCAAATCCTATGACTGGGGTGCAACCTGGCCGGAGGCGGGTCCGGCTCCTTTCGCCGTTCTCGGAAGCAATCAGAGGCCAAACCTCATCAGACTTGCAAACGGCGACCTGGTCATGGTCGGTGATTGCCAGAGAAAGGGTGACAACTACCAGCCGCCGGGCTGGAGCCTCGGCTATGGCTGCTACATAGCCGTTTCTGATGATGACGGTGCTTCCTGGCACTTCAAGAAGTTTCCTGTCACGCTGCCCCACGAATCCGACAGGCAATATGGCACCCTCGGATACTCCACCGTCCGCCAGGCGTCAAACGGAGTCATCCACGTCCTCACCACCATGACCCATCCCTGCCTCCACTACGAGCTTAACGAGGAATGGATTTACTCAGCCGATGGTGACATCGCCCCGGAGACCACAGGCGGGGCCGTCAACCAATACACGGAGTACTACCCGGGGGGTTCACTCAGAAACTCGTGGAGCGCCAGAACCTGTCCCAACGGGCGCTATCTCCTGCACGGGACCGAAACCTCATATTATCCCGACGGCAAAAAGGAACACCATGTCACCTACAACAACGGGAGAAAAACCGGCACCGAGACCTTCTTGGCACCTGATGGGGTCAAGCTCTGGAGCTGGCAGCACGATGATGTCAACAACATCAGTCTCTGGAGCAATTACTGGTCCAACGGCCTCAAGCGCATCGAGTCAAGGTTGAATTCCTATCCCACTGCACGTGACCTGCCCACGCGCCATTTCAGCGGTTTTGTAGCCGATGGAACCACATACCACTGGGACCGCTCGGGCCAGGCCGCCAAGGCATACAGCTTCTCCGACGGCAATTATCTCGGTGAAACTTCCCTGCCGTCTGCACAGACAAAGGGCGGCATCGACCTTGAAATCTTTGTCCGGAACTGGCTCTGGATGGGTATGTCGGGTGGCGACGGTTATGATGAAGCGGACCTGAATAAAGACGGCCTCGTCAATTTCGCTGATTTTGCCGCCTTCGCATCGCAATAGCACCAGGCTCACTCATTGCCGCCGTTGTATATTTCAATCCGGTCGTCTAAACATACTTTTCACTCTGAAATCGTAAGTTTATATATTGTCCGTTGCCGAATGCGCAAACCTGCGCAATCATCTTCTCCGGTATTTTCTAAAAGTTACCATAATCCCGCGTGCCTCTTCCAGCTTGAGTACTCAACACGGCAATCGGAAGACAACAGATTATAGGATTTATCGGCGCAAAAATCAAGCGAACCTTCTCTGTCACGATAATTGTGGAACAACCTCTGTCATAATTAAAGGTGTTGGTTGCAACTGAGTGAATAAAAAAAGGAGACGCGGGCGGTTTATCATACGCACCATCGTCACCCCGCCTCCCTGTTGCGACATTCTTTACCGGCAAATCTGCCTCATGGCGAAAACGCCTCATCGCAACATCAGTGTATAATACTAAAAACTGTAATGACTGTCAATCAAAATCCCGCATATTTTCCATTTTTGTCTGCACGGCTAAACCGCCGCAAGTACAGCCGGATGCGCAACTACTTGAAGCTCAAAACGTTACGAAGGGAAACTCCTTGAACATGGCAGATTTCTCACGCAAAAAGGCGGCGGCCGGATTCGAACCGGCGAATAACGGTTTTGCAAACCGTCGCTGCCAATTCACAACCTAAGCATAGTCAAGGACTTACAAACCGCGCGGGCAATCGCTTACAAGCCAGCTTACAAACGGAAGCCGAAAGCAGCTCAAAAACGGCTGATAATCTGCCGGACGACTTAACTGAAATCGTAGCGGTCTGGCCTTCACTGCCGGAGTATACCAAAGCGACTATCAGGACTTTGGTCAGGGCACACAATAAGGAGGCAGGTCAATGAGTAGGGCAGGAACCTAACTAAACTTAACCTTAAAGATGCTAAGAAATGATAAGGTTCTGCCCTGAGAACTTAGTAAAACTTAAGGTTGGCAGCGGAAAACTTGGTAAGAAATGGTAAGGTGGAAGGCTGAAATGATAACAAATGATAACATTTGATAACATTCTGTTGAAAACCGTAGGGTTAGGAACCTGAGAAAACCTCCAAAAACCTAACAAAACCTAATGTCAGAGGCCGAAAAACCTTATAAAACCTTACTTCTGGTTGCTAACAAAAGCTAACATCTTTGGGGTTTTGAGGGGGGCAAAGGGCAGGGGCGGTGTAAATCTCTGCAACCGCCACCAGCGGATACCGTTCGCCCTGCACGTTGTCTTTTTCACGAATTAGCCACAGGGGGGTCGCCGAGTCGATTGAGTTGTGTTCGGGTCTTACCGCCGGAAATGGCTAAGGCTCCCGTATGGCGACTTGCTGGCGTAAGGCATGCCAACAAGGAAGGTAAGAAGATTGCGCGCCCTGGAGCGAAAAATGGGTGTGTTAGCAGGGCCTATTTGGGCACGAATCGCGAAGTTTTAAGGTAACAGGTCAGTTATGGGTGGCAACCCGCCAAGCGATAGATTATTACTCTCTTTGACAAGTTGATGGGGTAAGGGTAGGGAATATGCCGATTTTTTGCCATCAAACCGGTCTCATGGCTCCCAATCGCGGTATATTGCTATCCCAGCCACGCGGTGCGCATATTTACATTGTAAATTTTTTGAGAATTTTTCTGAAAGCCCCAGATTTTGCTTGAACTGTTATCGCAAAATTGCGATATTATACATAGAGGTACGGATGCCAAAGACGAAAGTTGTTATATATCAGGAAAATAGCGATAAAGTCCCGCTGCTAAAGTGGATGGCTGGCTTGTCGGACAAAGCCCAAAACAAATGTTACGCTCTGATTGAACGACTTGCAGAAAATGGGAATGACCTCAGACGCCCAACTTGTGACTATTTAGACAGGAACATTTGGGAGTTAAGAGCGAGAAGCGGTAATGTGCATTATCGAATACTGTATGCTTTTGTTGGTAGGAATGTGGTACTCCTCTCCAACGGGTGTTCTAAGGAAAAACGGGTCCCTAAAGAAGAACTTGATAGGGCTGTACTGAATCTCAAGAAGTACTTACAGAGACCTAAGACCCACACTTATAAAGGGGTATGGTAGTTATGAAAAAGAAAGAAAGAACTACATCCGATGCAGTTAAGATTTTACGCAAGAAGTTTATTGGGGCAGATAAGCGTCGAATTGTGTCTGTTAGGAAAGAGCGAGAGAACTTAGAAATAGCGGAACAAATATACGACCTTCGCAAGAAAGCCAGCTTGACCCAAAGACAATTAGCTAAAAAGGTAGGGACGACACAATCGGTGATTAGTCGCTTGGAAGACGCAGATTATGACGGGCACACCCTTGCTATGTTGCGGAGAATAGCTGCTGTCCTCGACCAACAGCTTGAGATTAGATTTGTCCCCACAAATGCCAATTATGCATTTGCATAAAAGAAAGTCAGCCCCAACAATTTCATATTGTGAATATGTTGGTAACGCCTCGGCTACTGAACCCCGGTAGATCGCTCCGCAAACGCCCTGTCTCGTAGCCCGAAGTCTATCGGTAATCTGCGCTATGGTGAGGCCCGATTCTTACTGATACAGGCCGGTAACGCCGTTCTGCATATCTTCAAAGGAAATGTCGGCATACATGTTGGCAGTAGTAGCCGGTGATGCGTGGCCTAACTGCTTTTGCACCTGTCGCAAGTTGCCTGTCTTCTTGAGTAGGTGAACTGCCATTGAATGGCGGGCACTGTGAATTGACAGTTCTTTTGGCAAGCCCGCACGTTTAACGGCACTTTTCCATATCTGCTGCAAGCCGTACCTGGTCAAGTTGCCACGTTCGCCGATAAACAATTTACCGTCTGTCCTGTCTTCGAGATACTCTTTCAGATGTTTTATCATATCCGGGCTTATGGCTAAACTGTCAACCACCTTTTTTTTGCGTTTTAGCCGATGGACTTTGACAAAGCCACGTCTTAGATCGATGTCCTTAACCTGAATTGCCGCCAGTTCCGAGACTCGCAGGCCCGTTGCCAAAGCCAGATCAACTACCATCCAGCCTAAAGGCCCCGCGATACGTCCTTCACGCAGGTCAACTATCGCTTTGGCTTCGGTTACAGTCCTGAGTTGTTTAATCTCGTCAATGTTCATGTATTTTGTTCTGTCGATTACCATAACAATCTCCAAGAAAAGGCCGCACCCGATGTTTTGAGCGCGGCCAGTTAGTGGTTTAATTTAGATTCAGTTTTTGTAAGTTATGCTCGATTTTGATATTGCCCTTTTTGTCCGACCAGTGGTCTTGCGTCAATACCGAGATATTGCCGTCGTAAGGCCCGGAACGTTCTGTCACGTCCTGAGCGATTTTTAAGGCAATCTCGGCCACCTTGTATATGTTCTGGCATCTGGGGCAGTTTCTGTGCGCCTGAACGTCGTCTAAGACATGCTCTCCGAACTGCTGGCCAGCCCCGACGTTAATTTCTAACCAGCCCCATGCAGTACCGCGGCCATGACCGACGCGGGCGTTAATGCCGACTTTTTGAAGTGCCTGTTTTACAGCTTTGGTTTCTTGTTTTCTTTCGAGCCTCATTAGAATTTCTCCTTTGAAAAGAGTGGTTTTACCTATGCTTTCAGTCTCCAATCATAAGACCGGATTCGATTTCCTGAAGCATTGCGCGGCAGTTGTTCTTGTGCTTTTGAGCCAGCTTGATATAGCTTTGCAATGGCTTTCCGTTAAGCTTTTCCTTTGTAGCTACCTGCCTGCAATGTTCGGCAAATACTTTTGCAAGCCCCTGATTCGTCAATTCTATTTTAGCACACCTGCTCAGTAGCGGACTTGCGTCAATCTGGTCTTCAAACAGTCCAGATTCGCCTTCTTTGGTAGTTGTGAACACGAAACAGCAGTGTTCAGGGATTCGTTCGAGAAGGCCCAGCAGACGACGTATAACAGGTTTTCGCAGTCCGTGTGCTTCATTGATGATGAAAGCCCTGCCGCCCTTGCCCGGCGCAAAATAGTGCATGTCGCGTTCGATCCTGTCTATTGCCGATACCGATAAGCCATCAGCACTGTCAAATTCCTGAACATAAAACTCATCGGCGACGTGGTCAGCAATAATCCTTGCTAAAGTAGTCTTGCCTGTTCCACTTGCACCACTGATCCAAAAACAGCGCCCCCCAGCGCCGTTTTGGATTAGTCTTTTGATTATCTGAACTGCTTTTGTTTGCCCCAGTACATCGTCAAGGGTTTTTGGTCTGTATTTTTCATATAGCTGCATGATGTACCCCCTTGCTCTCATCGGTCTGGCTGATATGAAAAACAGAGACGGTGCGCGGCATTGAGTACGTCTGGAGTTTGACTTCACCGGTTGCAGAGTCTTCGGTCTTCTTGTCGCGCTTAATGAAAGTAACGACCTTGACACCATGTTCACCCTTGCGGACTTGACGGCCTAATGCTTTCCAGGCTTGGTAAGTAAACACGTTTTCCCGCGGCAGGATTTGGTCTTCAGGAATCCCGCGGGCCGTGAACCCCTGAATAATCGCCGGAAAGTTTGACCACGTTTGCCCTGTAAGCGCCCGGCTAAGCGCTTCGGCCTGTCTTTCGTTGACTTTGACGTTGTTTTGTGTTAGTGTAACCATGTTAAGACCTCCCAATTAGGTTTTAACCACGCTGCCGGATATTGACCGTATCGCGGCAGCACTTATCATATCAGGACCACACTGGCCCTGATCTATTATTCACTTGCCAAAACTCACTATCTTACTAATAGAACATACTACATATCGGCAGAAAGTCAAGAGTAAAATCAACGATATTCACAATATTTCTATAATTATGTAGTGAATCCTGATTCCTGAGCCACAAGGCAGGATTTTAGGGCAAAAAAAATTTCGACAGTCCGACTATTATAAGAAGCGATCTTAATCCAGTCGAAGCCATTGAGACGCGCTGCCGATACCGGTGATCCGCGCAGAGTTTGCCTGGACTTTACCAATACAATATCGGCGCTTTCGCAAACCAAGAAAGCCGGTAGAACCACGGCGAAAAGCTGGGGTAAACAGACCGGAAAGTAAAACCAAAGGCGGCAGATACAATGCCACACAACACTGCTCTAAGACCGAAGGGGGGCGGTAAACACCCTTTCACCCCCCAAGCCCCCACCGGCCTTGCAAGTCATAATCTGCTCCGACAAGTGGGTCGATTTTAAGATTGCCCCCCCTATACACTCGACAAGGGGGTGGGTTTGC
>Ga0114918_10000748_pt1 | contig 28563 bp, 23 predicted proteins | sample LantaG_FD_87015 | JGI IMG/M metagenome (GOLD analysis project Ga0114918, IMG submission 87015) | Deep subsurface microbial communities from Baltic Sea to uncover new lineages of life (NeLLi) - Landsort_02402 metaG | ecosystem: Environmental > Aquatic > Marine > Oceanic > Sediment | place...
AAGGTAACATACCCAAGAATAAAGAAGAAAAGCAATTGGCAATGGCAGAAAAAAGAGTATCTCTTCTTGAAAGACTACAAGAAATATATCCACCTAAATAATCATAATTATGGCATATCAAAAGTTAAACGCAAGTAGGGCGGCAGTAGTTACTCCTAGCGACACTGATTTAATTCCTAACATATCTAATCCTGATACACCAAATAATGGGTGTGTTTTATATATAGGACTTCCAGGAGATGTTAGAGTTCAAACCGCTGGAGGTGATGATATAATATTTGTTGGATGTTATGCAGGTCAATTTTTTCCTGTAAATGTAATTCAAGTTTACGACACAGGAACAACAGCTGGAGAAATACGCGCACTATGGTAGAGAGCAATCAAACAAATAGTATGGTGCTAGACCTTAATGTAGAGTATACACTTATAAAAGAATAATGACTTTGCAGGATATTAAAATATATACGCTTAATTTATTAAGCTTGGTGGTCTCTTTTTCTCACGTTGAAATGGTTTTAAAATTAATTCTATTAGCAGGTTCTATTATATATACAGCTCAAAGAATATGGATTAATCACAATGAAAAGAAAAATAAATAAAATAATTATTCATTGCTCAGCAACTCCTCCCAACATGGATGTAGATGCAGACAGAGTTAATGAATGGCATTTAGAGAATGGGTGGTCAGGTATTGGCTACCATTTTTTTATTAAAAGAGATGGTCAAATAGAAATAGGAAGGCCGTTAGAAAAATCTGGTGCTCATACAAAAGGACACAATAAATCTTCCGTAGGGATATGTTATGCTGGAGGTGTTGACGAGGACATGTGCTTTGAAGACAACAGAACAAGCGAACAAAAATCTTCCCTCCTAGTTCTACTGCTGTTACTTAAAAATATTTTCCCCGATTCTGTTATACATGGACATCGGGATTTCTCAGATAAAGATTGTCCGAGCTTTGACGCAACTAATGAATATAAACAATTATGAAAAAAATAATAGATTGGTTTGGTGGAAGTGTAGTTAAAGACTTGCTAGGAGGACTAGATAAGTTGTTTACTTCTAAAGAAGAAAAAATAAAAGCAGAGAATGTAATTAAGCAAATTCTTATTCAAAAAGAATTAGAGCTGCAAAAAATGCAAACTGAAATCATAGTTGCAGAAGCTAAAGGTAATTGGCTACAAAGAAGCTGGAGGCCTATACTTATGTTGTCTTTTGGGTTTATAGTAATGTATGTAAAGTTTGTAGGTCCTTTGTTTGATTTAAGAATACCTGTGCTGGAGAATGAGTTTTGGACCTTACTTCAAATAGGTATAGGAGGATACGTAGTAGGAAGGACGGGAGAGAAGATGATGAACTCATATTCAGAGACAAAAAAATAAATAGTATCTTTGTATAAATATTAAAATTAAATTCAATAAAATGGAAAGTAAAAAATTATCACAAGAAGAGTTAAGCAGTTTACAAGAATTAAATAAATCTTTTACGCAATCTAAAATCTCTATTGGAGATTTAGAGATTCAAAAAGAAGGTCTTATTTCAAAGGTAAAATTAATCAAGGCTCAGTTTGTAAAGCTTGAACAGGAACTAATAAAAAAATACGGAGACCAGTCTGTGATTAATTTACAGACAGGAGAGGTCACCGAAAAAAAAGAATAAACAATGGCTAAAATTAGTAACACCTTATCGTACCCTAATCAATCTCCAATAGAAAGTGGAGACTATTTAATTGGAACCTCTTCAAGTTCTAGTCCTGTTCCAAAGCAGACAAAAACTTTTACGCTAGGTGACATTGCTAATTTTACTGCAGAAACAATTTTAGATGGAGACCCATTTAGAATTGCAATGTTTAGTAGCTCAAACACATTAGTTAATTCACTACTGCTTCAAGATTTTGCAGGTAATGTATTAACACTTGACAACGGTAATGGTGAGGGAACATTGGTTGTTTCTGAAAATGTTACAGTAGGAGATGAATTACAGGTTACGGGAGAGTCTCTATTTTTAGACGGGGTCGTGATGGAGGCATCTTTAACTGTACAAGGAAAATTTACCAGCTCAGGAGAAGCGGTACTACTTGGCCAGGTTGCTGATGCAGCAGGTAACGTAGGTATAGGTGAACAGGTGTTAGTTTCACAAACTAATGGAACAGTACGATGGGAGAACTATCAAGGCTCAGGATTAGAATTTCAAGGAGGTTGGGCTGCTAATGTAAACTTCCCTGCTTTAAGTGGTTCATTATTAATACCTGCGAACACTGGATATTACTGGATAGTTTCTAAAGCTGGTACTACTCCGCTTACTACTCAAGGAGGAGGAACAATTACAGACTGGCAAATTGGTGACTGGGCAATTATATCTGAAGATTTATTAGGTAACGTATTCTGGGATAAGATTGACAACTCATCTGTTCTTACAGGTAGTGGAACAGCTGGCACTGTTGCAATATGGACAAGCCCAAATCAACTAGGTGATTCAAAAATAAAAAATGGACTAGGAGTAAACTCTTTAATATTCAATGACACCACTGGAAGTGGAGAGGCAGATGGAGAGGGAGCTAATTCTTTTGGACAAGACAGTAAAGCGGATGGAGATTTTTCATTTGCAGTTGGAAGAGGAGCAGAGGCACAAGCAGATTATTCATTTGCATTAGGTTTATCAGCTGTTGCTGCAAGCGAATCGTCTATTGCTTTAATGGAGAGTGCATTGGCTGTAGGTGCAGCTTCTTTTGCAGTAGGTTTCCAAGCAGAGACTGGTGAGCAGTACGCAATAGCTATAGGTAAAGATTCTCTATCTTCAGGCGATGGCTCTGTTGCTATAGGAAGTAATACGATTTCTTCAGCTATTGGTTTTGTTGCTATAGGAACAGGCACAGAGGCTTCAGCAGATGCTGCTGTAGCACTTGGTGGTGGCTCTGTTGCATCTGGCGCGTGGTCATTTGCGGCAGGAAAAACCTCAAACGCTGTAGGCGGTTCGTCTGTAGCGATGGGAAACGGCTCTGATGCTTATGGCTCAAATTCTTTTGCAGCAGGTGCTGACAGTAAAGCAGAGGGTAATGGTTCAATTGCCATGGGGCAAGACGCTTATTCTTATGGAGAAGGCAGTGTATCTTTAGGAAACAAGACTCTTTCTTATGGTAAGGGTTCGTTAGCTGTCAATGAAGAATCTTTTGCAGCTTACGAAGCTGATGTCGCTCTTGGAAAATCAGTTTCAGGTGCGGTACTTGCAACAGTTATAAGTCAACCAACCACAAGCTCAGTTGAAGCAACCATACTTGACGGAACAATAACCGCAGGTGATGAAATTTTTATACCTTCTCAATCAGAGTATCCATTAACTCCAATTGTAGTTCTTTCAGCTATAGAAACTTCTACTAATGTTTGGGAGATAGTAGGTGATAGTGTTTTCACAGTTACTGCTGGAACTCATATAGGAATTATTAGAACAGGGATATTTGACCAAGGATATGGTTTTGCGGCAGGATATAAAACTAACGCAAGAGCTAAGTACTCTAGTGCTCTAGGAAATGAAAGTACTGCAATAGGAGAAAACTCAACAGCATTGTCATCAGGTATAGCAATAGGTAAAGCATCATTTGCTACTTCTCCTGTATCAAGAGCAGAAGGTCAAGAGTCTGTAGCGATGGCAGGTGGATTGGCCACAGGAAAACGCTCATTAGCAATTGGAGAAGGAAACAGTACATTGGCTGTAGGTTCTGTTGCTTTGGGTGTAAACTCAACAGCATCAGGGGATGAGGCTGTAGCTATAGGTGGCTCCAATGTTTCATCAGGAACTTCCTCTTTTGCACTTGGAACTGACAATGAAGCATCTGGAAACTTTTCAATAGCTCTTGGAGCAGAAGACAATACGGCATCAGGTTCTTATTCAATATCTTTAGGAACTGGAAACGAAACTACAGCAACTAAATCAAACGCATGGGGGGACGAGAATCAAGTTAATGCTCCACAAGGTTTTGGTATTGGTTCTGAAAACACAGTATTTTTAACAGCATCAAAAGGTATAGCAATAGGAAACGGTAGTAAAGTTACTGGCGAACAAGGCCTTGCAATAGGTACAAACCTAGAGTCTACTTCTTATTGTGAAACTGTTTTAGGTTCATTCAACTTAGTAGGAACTCCTGGAAGTGTAGACGCGTGGGTTGCAACAGATATGCTTTATGTTATAGGTAATGGAGAGACAGCAGGAAATGAGTCTAACGCATTAGAGATAACTAAAGCAGGAATTGTTTCTTTACCTTCTTACGGAAGTGGAACTATTACGGGGACGGTAGCTAAAACATTAGGAGTTACAGCACAGGGTCAGGTTATAGAAACTGATGCGAGTCAGCCTTTACAATGGGTAGGTCAGATAGGTGTAGATTTATTTGGTGTTCCAGCAATATCAACAACACAAACATCCACATTATTTGTAGGAGACGCAACAACAACACCTACCACTTTTAGAGGTATAACATTTACAAAGGATGCAACTGGAGAGTTTAGACTTCGAGTAACTTACACCCCTTCAACCGTACCTACAGATAGAAACAAACTAGCGTTGCAGTTTGGGGATGGCGTAGCTAGGGTTTATAGTTTCACACTAGGAAGTCAAACTTCAGGAGGTATAACAACAGAGTTTAAAGAGTTTTTATTTAAAACATATACCCCAGCAGGAGTAGTAGCAGATGGAGAACTACTTGGGTCACAAGCAGCTATGACAAGCGTTACGCTTTATGCTTAACTGAATTTTATTTAATATAAATTTTTAATTTAATATAATGGATATAAGAAAAATATCTGTCGGTCCAGATTATAAGTCTGGAGCTATGCATTACTTAGTAGGTCAGAACGTGTTGAATGGAGCATACAAAATTCATTTAATAAAGTACGACTCTGTATTACACTCCTACAAGATTTACATAGAAGAAGACGATGTTGTTGTTCTTTGGAAAGAGTTTAGCTCTGCTATGCCTGTGTCCATTGAATACAACATAAACTTTTGAAATCACCAACAGACTTTATAGTAACCCCTAGAGAAAACAAAAGATACTCCAATACTAAAAACATTGGAGGCATAGACTTTTTAGTCAGCTCTTCAGAGGAGGACGTAAGATATTCAAATAGATATGCTGAAGTAAAGGCTTTACCTATAAATTACTCTGGTCCCATAAAAGAAGGAGACACCCTCCTTGTTCATCACAATGTTTTTAAATTCTACAATGACATCAGAGGTCAAAGAAAAAGTGGTAAAAGTTTTTTAAAAGACAACCTGTTCTTGGTAGACCACGAGCAGTACTTTGCGTACAAGCAGGATGATGTATGGCATGCACATGATAGGTACTGCTACATAAAGCCAGTAAAAACAAAAGAGTCTATTATATTTAAGAACACAAAGGAAGAACCTTTGGTTGGTTTAGTAGAGATTCCAAACAAAAAATTAATTAGCCAAGGAGTTAAGAAGGGAGATTTAATTTCTTTTAAGCCTGATAGCGAGTATGAGTTTGAGGTTGATGGAGAAAAGCTTTATCGTATGTTCGACCATCAAATAACAATGATACTATGAAATCAAACACAGAAATAAAACTAGATATTATATCTGCTGCCAGAAGCGCGGTGGAGCAGTTAATAAAAGTTGCAAGAGAAGACATTATAAAGCACGACCCCGAAGACGACTTAGCAGCAGACAGATTAAAGAATGCGGCAGCAACTAAAAAGCTCGCAATATTCGATGCGTTTGAAATACTAAACAGAATAGAAGCAGAGAGAGCAGCTTTAGATTTAGATGGTAGTGATAATAAAGTAAACACAAAACAAGGATTTGCAGAAAGAAGGTCAAAATAAAGCGCTGTATAAATCTTTAGAAGATTATGTGCCTAAGTCAGTACTCTCCAACAAGAACAGAAACAAGAGTTGGGATTACGGATACAATGAAAAGTATGACTTAATATGTATATCTAAAAGCGGTGAGATAGGAGAGGTGTTAAATATTCAAGGGCTAATAATTGCTTTACCAAAAGCTCCTAAGAAAATACATTCTCGTTCTAAATCTAAGGCTATGCAGTACTGGGAACGAATTGATATACCTAAACAGCTTGATAAAATTCAATCTATATTTCAATGGAATGAAATGCCTAATGAATTTAAAAACAACTGGGTAGACTATATAGAAAAAGAGTTTGATAGTAGGGAGTTGGGGCATTGGTTTTATAACAACGGAGAGCCTACATATATAACTGGTGCTCATTACATGTACCTTCAATGGACTTCTATTGATGTTGGTTATCCAGATTACAGAGAGGCTAATAGAATATTTTATATTTTTTGGGAGGCATGCAAAGCAGACAATAGGTGCTTTGGAATGACGTACCTTAAGATAAGGAGGTCAGGGTTTTCTTATATGGGCTCATCGGAGTGTGTAAATACAGGAACCTTAGCTAAGGATGCGAGGGTTGGTATTCTATCAAAGACAGGTTCTGATTCAAAGAAAATGTTTACAGACAAAGTTGTTCCTATAGCAAATAGATTGCCTTTCTTTTTTAAGCCTATTCAGGATGGTATGGATAAACCTAAAACAGAACTAGCGTTTAGGATACCTGCATCTAAGATTACAAAAAAAAATATGTATAACTCAGATACAGAAGAACTGTTAGGGTTAGATACAACCATTGACTGGAAAAACACTGACGACAACTCTTATGATGGAGAAAAGTTATTACTACTTGTTCATGATGAAAGTGGAAAGTGGATAAAGCCCAATAACATATTAAACAACTGGAGGGTTACAAAGACTTGTTTACGTTTAGGTAGTAAAATTATTGGTAAATGTATGATGGGCTCTACATCAAACGCCTTAAATAAAGGAGGGGCAAACTTTAAAAAGTTATTTGAAGACTCTTCATTAAGTAAACGTAATTCAAACGGTCAAACTAAAAGCGGTTTATATTCACTCTTCATCCCAATGGAGTGGAACATGGAAGGATTTATAGATAGGTACGGTATGCCTGTGTTTAGAAAACCTATAAAATCTATTGTAGGGGTAGACGGTGAAAGTATAAATCAAGGTGCAATTGATTATTGGGAGAATGAGGCAGACTCTTTAAAGAGTGACCCCGATGCTTTGAATGAATTCTACAGACAATTTCCTAGAACTGAATCACATGCGTTTAGAGATGAGAGCAAGCAATCCTTATTTAACCTAACAAGAATATATCAGCAGATAGATTACAATGATTCTGTTATAAAAGAACAGCACCTAACAAGAGGCTCGTTCTCGTGGAAAGACGGAATTAAAGATACAAAAGTAATATGGACTCCTAACAATAGAGGAAGGTTTCAGGTGTCCTGGACTCCAAACAAAAATCTTCAGAACAGAGTTATAAATAGAAATGGAAAAAAATTACCTGCCAATGAACACCTTGGTGCGTTTGGATGTGACAGTTATGATATCTCTGGAACAGTAGGAGGTAGAGGTTCTAATGGAGCACTTCATGGGTTAACTAAATTTAATATGGACGAAGCTCCTAGCAATGAGTTTTTTCTTGAGTACGTAGCAAGACCTCAAACAGCAGAGATATTCTTTGAGGAAGTCTTAATGGCTTGTGTATTTTATGGGATGCCTATACTCGTTGAGAACAACAAACCGCGTTTACTATATCACTTTAAGAATAGGGGTTATAGAGGGTTCTCTTTAAATAGGCCTGATAAATTATATAATAAATTATCAAAGACGGAGCGCGAGCTGGGAGGTATACCAAACTCAAGTGAAGATATTAAGCAGGCTCATGCTGCGGCAATAGAATCTTACATAGAAAAATATATAGGTTTGGATATAGAAGAAACATTTAGAGACTCTGACTTAATGGGTACAATGGTTTTTACTAGAACTTTAGAGGATTGGGCTAAGTTTGATATATCAAACAGAACTAATTTTGATGCGTCAATTAGTAGTGGATTAGCCATAATGGCATGTCAAAAACATCTTTATACACCTGAAAAGAAAAGCTCGAAAATTTCCATTAACTTTGCAAGGTATACCAATAAGGGATTAACAAGCGATTTAATAAGATAGATGAAAGAAGTTAAGATAGATATTTCATCTGTAGGATTCCCTAGTCAATTTGTGTCAGATGCCGAAAAAGCCACTGATGAGTTTGGCTTACAGATAGGGCAAGCGATACAGTATGAGTGGTTTAAGAAAGACGGTAATGGAAGTAGATACTACGGTCAGTGGAGAGATTTTCATAGACTTCGTTTATACGCAAGAGGCGAACAGTCTGTTGCAAAATATAAAAGTGAACTAGCGGTAGACGGTGATTTATCTTACCTGAATCTCGATTGGACACCTGTTCCTATACTCCCTAAGTTTGTAGACATAGTTGTTAACGGAATGTCCGACAGACTTTTTAAAGTTAAAGCTTATGCCCAGGACGCTTTGTCTCAGGGGAAAAGAAGCAAGTATCAAGATGTGGTTGAAGCTCAGATGGCAGCTAAAGACCTTCTTCTTGATATCCAACAAGCAACAGGTGTAGACCCTTTTACTATGAATCCAGATGCTGTTCCTGAGACTGACGAGGAGCTTACTTTGTATATGACTCTTAACTATAAGCCAGCTATAGAGATAGCTGAGGAAGAGGCGATTGACACATTGTTTTCGGAGAATCATTACAATGATGCAAGAAAAAGAATAGACTACGACTTAACTGTTTTAGGTATTGGCTGTGCAAAGCATGAGTTTCTACCAGGTTCAGGAGTTAAGGTTTCGTATGTAGACCCTGCAAATATTGTATACAGCTATACAGAAGACCCACACTTTAAAGATTGTTTTTATTGGGGAGAAATAAAAGTAGTTCCAATCACAGAGCTTTTAAAGATAGACCCAAGCCTTACGAATGAAGACTTAGAAAAAATATCTAAGTACAGTCAAAGCTGGTATGACTATTATAATGTTGCGCAGATGCAGCAGAATGATATTTTTACTAGAGACACAGTGACGTTGTTATACTTTAATTATAAGACCACAAAAAAAATGGTTTATAAGAAAAAAGTTTCTGATAACGGAAGTATAAAAATGATTGAGAAGGACGACCAATTTAATCCTCCTGAAGACATGATGGATGATGGTAAGTTTGAGAAGGTGTCTAAAACAATTGACGTGTGGTATGATGGTGTGATGGTGATGGGTACAGATATAATTTTAAAATGGGAGCTTGCTAAGAATATGGTAAGGCCTCAGTCTTCATCTCAACACGCAATGCCTAATTATGTGGCTGTTGCCCCAAGAATGTATAAGGGTGTTATTGAATCTTTAGTTAGAAGAATGATTCCGTTTACAGATTTAATACAGCTTACACACCTAAAGTTACAGCAAGTAATTTCAAGAGTTGTTCCAGATGGTGTGTTTATTGATGCTGATGGGTTAAATGAAGTTGACCTAGGTACAGGAGCTGCATATAATCCTGAAGACGCATTAAGATTATATTTTCAAACTGGTAGTGTAATAGGAAGAAGTTACACACAGGACGGAGACTTTAATCAAGCAAGAGTTCCTATACAGCAGCTAACATCTAATAGCGGTGCTAGTAAGACGCAGATGCTTATAGCTAACTACAACCATTACCTGGGAATGATTCGCCAGGTAACAGGCTTAAACGAGGCGAGAGACGGCTCTACTCCTGACCCTAATTCTTTAGTTGGATTACAGAAGCTTGCTGCATTAAATTCTAATACAGCAACTAGGCATATCCTTCAAGGAAGTTTATATATATATAGAACATTGGCAGAGGCACTAACGTGTAGAATTGCAGATGTATTAGAGTACTCGGATTTTAAAGAGGACTTTATTAATAAGATAGGAAAATATAACGTAAGTATCTTAAATGATATTTCAGATTTATATATATACGACTTTGGAATATTTATAGAAGTGTCACCTGATGAAGAAGAGAAATCTAAACTAGAGCAGAATATTCAAATGGCTTTAAGTAAACAGGATATAAACCTGGAGGATGCTATTGATATTAGGGAGATTAAAAATATAAAGCTTGCAAATCAATTATTAAAAGTAAAGAGAAAACAAAAGGAAGACAAAGACCAGAAAGCAGCTATGCTTCAACAGCAGATGCAAGCGGCTTCACAATTAAAATCTCAGCAGATGGCAGGTCAAATGGCAATGCAGAAATCTCAAGCGGAGATGCAGGCCAAAATGCAAATGAAGCAAGCGGAGATAGCTTTTGAAATAGAGAAGATGAAAAATCAGGCTCAACTTAAAAGCATGCTTATGGCTGAAGAGTTTAGCTATAACCAGCAGCTTAATGGAATGGAAGCAGAGGCATTAGCATCAAGAGAAACAAGAAGAGAGGGCGCTAAGTCAAGCAGAATTAGTCAAGCTAATCAAGAACAATCAAGGTTAATCAATCAAAGAAAAAACAATTTACCACCTCAAAGGTTTGAGTCTAATGAAGACAGCTTAGATGGTTTTGATTTAGCTGAATTCGACCCAAGATAAGTAAATAAAATGTAATAATTAATTGTACTATATTTGTACTAAAATTTAATCAAATGGAAATCAAAGTAAGAGAATTAGGTTCTGTAGAAGAAAAATCAGTTGCTCAAGTAGAGGAAGCTTTAATTGAAAAAGTTGAACAACAACACGAAGAACAAGTACAGCCAGAGGTTGTAGAGCAAGAGTCAGTTTCAGAAGAAGCGGAACCTGCTAGATTAGAAGAAAGAGATGTTCTTGAATTTATAAAGAACAGGTATGATAAAGACATATCGTCTGTAGACCAATTGTTTACAGAGAAAGAAGGTAATAAAGAGTTACCAGAAGATGTGTCCGCTTATTTTGAATATAAAAAGAAAACTGGTCGTGGCATTGAAGATTATGTTAAATTAAACAGAGACTTTGATTCCTTAGATGAAGACCAAATTTTAACTGAGTATCTTTTAGCTACCGAAGAAGGTATTGATAAAGAAGACGTTGAACTTTTAATGGAGGATTATTCCTATGACGAAGATATAGACGATGAGTCTGATGTTAAGAGAGCTAAGTTAAAAAAGAAAAAGGCTATTGTAAAAGCTAAGAAGTTTTTCAATGAACAAAAAGAAATGTATCACCAGCCGCTTGAGTCAAGCGCAACTGGTATTTCTGAGGACAATGAAGACTATAAGGCATACAAGCAATATGTTGAGAATGCAAAGACTCAGTCAGAGGAGCAGTCTAGGAAAGTAGATTTCTTTGTAAAAGAAACTAACAAGGTGTTAAATCAAGACTTTAAAGGTTTTAAGGTTAATATTGATGAAGCTAATTTGTTATACAATCCAGGAGGTTCTGTGGAGGAAATTAAAAAATCTCAATCAAGCGTTATTAATTTTATTAATAATCATTTGAATGAAGATGGATTAGTTAAAAACGCAGCTGAGTACCATAAAGCATTATCAGCAGCAATGAACCCTGATAAATTCGCAAGGTTTTTTTACGAGCAAGGTAAGGCTGCAGCTACGGATAACGTAACCAGAAAGATGAAGAACATCGATATGACTACGCGTTCTGCTCCAGAGGTAACCGTAAAAGGTGGAACTCAATATCGTGCAGTAAATGCAAGTGAAGGCAGAGGGTTAAAGATTAAGAGTATTAAAAGAAAAAATTAACCACATTAAAAATTAAAAAATGGCAGGACAATTATTAGGACCGAATACTACACCAGTAGGACCAGGTTTTCAACTACAGCCAGCACCACAACAGGTGCCGTTGGCTACAAATTACATTACTGATTTCAACTTTTTGAATCAGTATTTACCAGACACTTATGAAAAAGAATTTGAGCGTTATGGTAACAGAACTATTTCTTCTTTCTTACGCTTAGTAGGAGCTGAGCTACCAAGTAACTCAGACTTAGTAAAGTGGGCAGAGCAAGGAAGATTACACACTAAATATACACAGTGTGGAACTGGCGCAGTAGTCAATGGAGACAACGTAACATTTGATATTAACGATGCGTTAGTACCAGACCGAGCTGCAACAGGCTTAACAGCTGGAACTATTGCTATTCGTGTAGGTCAAACTTTAGTTGTTACTAACAATGACGGTTCAGGAGAATTCAAAGGAATTGTAACAGCAGTAGGTGTTGCAGGAGGATTGAACGCTAACCAGATTAGTGTAGCTTTCTACAATGCTGCAGGTTATACAGGTGGTACAGGAGCAGGTAATGCTGATGCAACTATCTTTATCTATGGTTCTGAATTCAAAAAAGGAAGCAATGGAATGCAAGGTTCTCTAGAGGCTGAAGATGAAATCTTCGACAACTCTCCAATCATCATCAAAGATAAGTATGCAGTATCAGGTTCTGATATGGCACAAATCGGATGGATTGAAGTGACTACTGAGAACGGAGCTTCAGGATACCTATGGTATTTGAAGTCTGAGCACGAAACTCGTTTACGTTTTGATGACTACCTAGAAACAGCTATGATTGAAGCAGTACCAGCAGAAGCAGGTTCTGGAGCAATTGCAGCAGGTGGAGATGTAGGAAACAAAGGTTCTGAAGGTATCTTCCACGCAGTGGAAACTAGAGGAAATGTGTGGGCTGGTGGAAACCCAGTTGCTCTTGGAGACTTTGACAATATAATATCTAGACTTGATAAGCAAGGTTCGATTGAAGAGAACGTACTTTTCTTAAACAGACAGTTTGGATTTGATATTGACGATATGTTAGCATCACAAAACTCTTATGGAGGAGGGGGTACTTCTTATGGTCTTTTTGACAACGATGAGGAGATGGCTCTTAACTTAGGTTTTACAGGATTCCGTAGAGGTTACGACTTCTACAAGTCTGACTGGAAATACCTAAACGACCCAACTATGCGCGGTGGTCTAACTGGAACAGGAGCTGTAAACGGTTTGTTAGTACCAGCAGGTTCAACTACTGTTTACGACCAAATCCTTGGAAAGAATGCTAAGCGTCCTTTCTTACATGTACGTTACAGAGCTTCAGAAACTGAAGACAGAAAGTACAAGACTTGGATTACAGGTTCAGCTGGTGGTGCAATGACATCTGATTTAGATGCGATGGAAGTAAACTTCCTATCTGAAAGATGTGTATGTACTATGGGTGCAAACAACTTTGTGATTTTCCAATCATAAATTAAATATGTAATTACTACCCTTGTTATTGTGACGAGGGTAGTTATTACTTTTATTAAATCTAAATTATAATTAAATGAAAAAAAATGTAATGGTCAATAAGACCTATAAACTTACCAAAGATGCGGCACCACTTTCTTTTATGCTGCCAACTAGAAACTCAAGAAGATATCCCTTAATGCACTTTGATGAAGAGACAGGAACTAACAGAGCTTTACGCTATGCTAGAAACCAGAAGAGTCCTTTTGAAGATGAGCAAGACGGAAACGCTATTGTAGAGCCAATTGTTTTTGAAGATGGATTCTTATCTGTTCCAAGAAACAATCAATCTCTTCAACAATTTCTTCATTACCACCCTATGAATGGTAGTAAATTTGTAGAAGTAGATGTAGAAAAAGATGCTAAGCAGGAGATGGATGTTTTAAATATCAGAGTAGACGCTCTAATAGAGGCTCGTCAGCTAGATATAGAACAGATTGAGGCTTTAGCTAGAGTTCTTTTTAATACAGATGTATCAAGAACAACGTCTGCAGAACTAAAAAGAGATATATTAATATATGCTGAGCAAGCACCAGAAGATTTTTTGCGAGCAGTTCAGGACCCAACTTTAAAATTAAACTCTAAAGTACAAGAGTTCTTTTCTCATAATGTATTAATATTTAAAAATAATAAGAAGGATGTATACTTTAATACATCTAAAAATAAGAAAAGAATGGTTAACATTCCTTTTGGAGAAGACCCTTTCTACGTAGTAGCTGGGTATCTTCAATCCGATGAAGGCATTGAAGTATTAAAGTTTCTTGAAACTAACCTTGAAAATAAAAAATAAATTATATATTTGTAAAAGTTTTTTGGCATAACGTTTATGTCTACAGTTTTGAATGAAGGATAAGAAGAGGTCGCTTAAATGCAGCCTCTTTTTTTTTTTGCTTATCTTTGTTGTAAATAAATAGACAAATGAGTATAATAAATTCAGTGCGAGAAACAGTACTGTCGGTCCTTAATAAAAATAACTATGGGTATATTACCCCTAGTGATTTTAATTTATACGCTAAGCAGGCACAGCTAGATATTTTTGAAGATTATTTTTATCAGTACAATTACCAGCTAATGAAGGAGAACGCAAGAGCTTCAGGTGTTGGTTATGCTGATTTAAAGAAAGGTTACGAGGAAGCAATAAATATTTTTTCAGAACAAAGTTTTCTTGTTCCTGTGTATGCGAATGGAGCGTCTCAAACATTAGCTTTACCCTCAGCATCTGCATCATATAGCGTTCCTTCTACTGCCACTACAGGCTCTGATTATTATTTAATAAACAAGGTTTTACTTTTAACCAAGTACCTTGTTGTTCAAAGTACTAACACCTTGTCTTTAGTTGCTGCAAGCTCGATGAAAGATTCAACTTTAAATTTTTCAATCATTGGCGTAAAGCCTGGAGATGTTGTGGTTAATAAAACTACAAGTAAAGTTGCAAGCGTATTATTCGTAGACCAAGCAGACCCTAGCCTTTTGTATTTAGACGCAGATATTTTTACAGCTGTAGGGGATAGCTACTGTATACTAAGTTTATCCAGGGGGGTGAACGAATGCGAGAAGGTTACCAATAAAAAGATAACTCAATTGAATATGTCTAACTTAACTAAGCCAACAGAGCTTTTTCCTGCATATTCAAATAGCTCTACTGTGATTCAAGTTTTTCCACAAGACATACAGGTTGGTGTTAATCAAGGTCAGACTTCTTTAGGAAGAGTTCTATGTCAGTACATAAGATACCCAAAAGACCCTAAGTGGACGTATGCATCTCTTGTTGGTGGCACACCTGCTTTTAATCCTTCTAGTCCTTTGTATCAGGATTTTGAATTACCCCTTGATGATGAGCCTAGTTTAGTAAATAAGATACTACAGTACGCAGGAATGTCTATTAGAGAAACCGAGGTAGCTCAGTTTGGACAAGTTCTAGATACAACAGATAATCAAAACGAAAAATAATGTCATACCTAAGCGAATATCAGTACTATGAAAATAATGGAAACTCACCAGAAGATGCTAACTGGGGGTCATACCAATACGTAAGCCTGTACGATATAGTTAACAATTTTATGTTGATGTATGCAGGTAATCATAGTCTAGTAAACAATGAAGAAAGATACAGAGTGTTGTTTCATGCTAAGAGAGCAATACAGGAACTTAACTACGATGCTTTTAAAGAATTAAAGATACTTGAACTTGACGTGTGTGACACGCTCAGGTATGTTTTATTTTCAGACTATGTAAACTGGGTAAGAATATCTTTATATAAAGATGGTGTTCTTAGGCCTTTAACTGAGAACATCCAAACCAACTGGAGTAACGCATACCTACAGGACAATGATTGTAAAATATTATTCGATGAGGATGGAAACATTTTAAAGCCATCTACATCCACGATAGACCTTCAAAGGATAGAAGGTACTAAAAAAAGTATTTACTTAAACCAGCGCAGTCCTTACAACAACAGAGAAGGGTACTGTGTTGATGGGTCGTGGTATTTTGATTATGGTATTGGTGGAAGATTTGGTCTAAATACAGAGACAGCAAACTCTAATCCAACATTTAAAATAAATAAAAAAGCTGGCGTTATAAACTTTAGTTCTGATATGGCAGGAGAGCTTTGTATTTTAGAATATGTTTCAGACGGAATGGAAGGCGGAGACGATACCTTAATAAGTGTTAACAAACTATTTGAAGAATATGTTTATGCTTACATTCAGTTTGCTATATTAAACGGAAAGTTTGGAGTACAAGAATATATTGTAAGTAGAGCAAGAAAAAGAAGCTCGGCTTTATTGCGTAACGCTAAATTACGAATTAGCAACATACACCCTAGTCGTTTATTACAGAACATTAGAGGTATGGATAAGTGGATTAAATAAACATGGCAGAAGTTACTAGAAATTTTATTGCAGGGCGAATGAATAAAAGCGTTGATGAACGCTTATTGCCTAATGGTGAGTATGTTGACGCGTTAAACGTAAGGCTTGGTTCTACAGAAGAGTCAGAGGTAGGTTCTGTTGAGAACTCAAAAGGAAATACCAGACTGACTAATTTAAGTATAAACGGGATTCCGTTAAGTAATAACGCTACCTGTATAGGCGCGTTTGAAGATGGACAAAGAGAAACTATATACTGGTTTGTTCATGACTCATCCTTTAATGGTGGGATAGCTGACCTAGTGGTATCTTTTAACGTAACACAAACACTGCTTACATATCATGTTGTAACAACTTCAAGTCCTTTAGTTCCAGGCGATATATCAGTTCTTAATTTTAATTCTAGATACTTAATCACAGGCGTTAACAGAGTTGAAGACCTGTTGTTCTGGACAGACAACTACAACCAGCCTAGGGTTATAAACATAAAAAGAAATTATGATTCAGTAGCTCCAGACCTAGCTGAACAATTGTTGGTTATTAAAAAGCCACCTACACAGGCACCAACTTTTGAGCTGGTTAATGTTTCTGGTGAAGAGAATTTTTTAGAAGAAAGATTTATAACATTTGCATACAGATATAGATATGAGGACGGAGAGTACTCTGCGTTGTCTCAGTTCAGCGAGCCAGCATTTGTTCCTAAGAACTTTGAGTATACTATAGACTCAGGTTTAAATGAAGGAATGATAAACGCTTTTAATAGCGCCAATGTTACATTCAATAGTGGGGGAAGGTTGGTTAAATCTGTAGAGGTTGTTTTTAAAGAAACGACAAGTAATGTTATAAAGTCAATTGAATTATTTAATAAACAAAATCTAGGGTACGCAGACAATACCAATTATGTTTTAAGCTTTAACAATAGTAAAATATACACAGTTCTTAATGCAACGCAGCTTGTTAGAATGTTTGATAATGTTCCGCTAAAGGCTCAGGCTCAAACAGTTATGGGCAATCGTTTGATATATGGAAACTATGTGGACGGGTACGACCTGGAGGACTTAAACGAAAACCCCATAAGACTAGAATATTTTACGGAACTTATTTCTGAAGAAATTGGTATTGGAGAATTTCCAGACAGGAGTCTTCCTTATTTATACTCTATTGACGTTCAGAGAAACACGCCAAATGCAGCGGCATTTTTTGACCTTGCTGATGTTGAACTAAAGGCAGGGTCAACTTTGTTTTTTGAGATTAGATATGGGCATCAAGGCTTCAGTGGAGACCAACCCCATCCAACTCAGACATCAAGTAACTTAGAGCTAGACTTTTCTTTTAATCTTCCCGTTGACTTTAACAGCCCTTATGAACTATCTATTGACCCAGCGTTTGTTAATCTTATAGGAACCTTATCCAACATAAAACCTGTGTATGATAGTGTATCAGGGAATGAAACTTCTTGTGACGGTAACACCGTAACAGACAATTTTAATTGTGGGATACCTAACAACTTAGACGCGTTAACTAAATTTGCTAGTGGGATTAGTGGGGAAGGCCAGCCAATAAGAATAATAAGTTCTCCGTCAAGTACAGAGATAGGTATTGTTCCTATTGCCATGAGATTTGTTGACGATTTAGGTACACCTACACAAAGCGTATATGAGTACTACCAGGTATCTTCAGCAAGCGGTACGTTCCTGAGCACAGGAAACCCAAAGAGTCTTCATAGCGATAGAGATTATGAGATAGGTATTGTGTATATGGATGAGTTTAATCGTTCTACTACAGCATTAGTTAGTCCACAGAATACAGTTCATGTAGGATGCTCAAAATCTGCAACCCAGAACTCTGTGCAGGTTACTATTCCACAATCACAGCTTGCGCCCTCTTGGGCTGATAGATATAAGTTTGTTATGAAGCCTGACTTTGAAGATTACAATACAGTGTATTCAAATCTTTTTATAGGTGACACTACAACATCTGCGGTATTCTTTTTATTAGAAGGAGAGAACGCAAGAAAAGTTCAGGAAGGAGATAGGCTAAGGGTAAAAGCGGATACAAGTGGTGTAACATCTAGATGTCAGTACGCTACCGTATTAACTAAGACTGCTGAGACTAGGGATTTTATAGTTCCTGCCCCTAAAACACAAGGGGGTGCTGAGATTCCAATACCTGCAGGTACTTACATGAAAATTATTCCTAACGACTTTACAGTAATAGAACCTGAGCTGCCATTTATATTAGAAGGGGCAAAAAGCAATTGTGGACAAAGAAAAAATGAGCACCCAAGACTGTCATACCCTGTAAGTATTCCAGACCCAGATAACCCTGGTTTATATTTACAGTACGACATACCTCAGGGGTCTAGGGTAAATATAAATGTTACATTTAATAGAAATGGAACCAATGGGAAGTGTGAAAAAAGAGCGTATATTTTAGAGCTTAAATTAGTAGCCTCCCAGGACTACGATAATTTTAAAGAGTTTTTTGATGGAGACAATGTCGCGTCAAGGCTTGATAGCGGTAGAGTTGAGGTGGCTGGAAGCCAGGATTGTCCTCCTCCTTACTTTGCTAATTACTATAACTCAGCTTTACGAACACCAGCGGAAGGACAGATGCCTGAGGATAGATGTGTTTATCAGTGGCAGTTTATAGAAGGTGACGAAAGTGGGACTGCAGGAGACCCTACAAATTCATTGTCCCTAGGCCTTGTAGGTACTAATAGTTGTGCAGGTGCTGCAAATAGTCAGAAAAGACGAGCATGTATTGATGCTACAATTGAAGTATTTAGGGCTGAGACCACGCTAGTTTTTGAAACAGAGCCTCAGGATGCTACTCCTGATTTATGGTATGAGTCAGCTGATGTTTATAGTATTGATAAAGACACTGGAACACACGAAGGTAATATACAGAATCAGACAGCGACTCAGCCAGCTATTATTAAAACTGATTTCTTTAATTGTTTTTCTTTTGGTAACGGGGTTGAGAGCTATAGGATTCGTGACTCTGTTGTGGGTAAAGAATTTTCTTTAGGTGAAAGAACCACTTCTACATCAGAGGTAGAGTTTAGACAGGCACATCGTTTTGCTGACTTAACATATAGTGGCGTATACAATGATGAGAGTAATGTAAATAAGCTTAATGAATTTAACCTAGGGTTACTAAACTTTAAGCCGCTTGAGGATGTTTACGGTCCTATTGAAAAGTTAAGTGGTAGAGAAACAGATATACTTGTACTTCAAGAGGATAAGATATCCTATGTATTAGCTGGTAAAAACCTGATTAGTGATTCAATTGGAGGAGGTACAGTTGCCTCTATACCTGAGGTACTAGGAACGCAGATAGCAAGGATTGAAGAGTACGGAATATCTAGAAACCCTGAGAGCTTCTGTTCGTGGGGATTTGATAAGTATTTTACTGATGCCAAAAGAGGAGCTGTTATAAAATTAACAGGTTCTTCAGGGTCTAACGAGCAGCTTACGGTTGTGTCCGAATCAGGAATGAGGTCTTGGTTTAGAGACAGGTTTATATCAAGTATTAACTATCAAAAAATTGGAGGCTTTGACCCTTACATGAACGAGTATGTTCTTAGTATGAATCCAACAGAACTACCTTCAGAAGAGGAGTGTATTGCTTGTGGTATCAATAGAGAGTTTACTTTTAATAATGACAAATCTGTTGAGTACTGCTTAGACCTAGGTACAATAGTTGGAGATACAGCTTTAACTGTAACTGCACAAATACCATCAGGTTCTGACCTTAGTTCTATTAGAGTTAGATATAACTCTGTTGATGTCGTGCCTACTACATTGCTTCCTAACGGAACAACTGGATGGATTTTTGACAAGAATAGTGTTTCACAAACTACAGCAACTGTGTTTATTGAAGGGAAAAAGAATTCTTCTTTAACAGTTAGGCTTGCTTGTCCAGCCCCAACAGGTATTAGAGTATATCAGATATGTTTAACAAACGCTCCTGATTCTGGAAACAATATTCATAACGAGTATAGGTGGACAGACGGTGCGTTTGTATCACCGCTTCATAGTGAGCAGGTTACATTTTTAGATGATACAGGAACTTTTATTATAAGTCAGTACACAGATATATTTGCTCCGCAAGGAGGAGGTGTTGTTCCTGCTAACGGTGCTCAGGTAAGTATTATATCTAACAAAAGACCAACGGATAGTTTTGTGTTTGACCCATCTCAAGATTCTTTTTATTCGTTGAGAACAAGCACAAATTATCCACCAACACCTGCTGGAATATCAAGCTTACTAATTGATGCAGGAGCTCCGCTTCCTTTGAATGTTAGCCAGGCTCCGCTAGTTTATTCTGGAGAATTTACAATGCCATCGGTGGGAGGAAATTTATATCTAATATATGACTATAGACAGTCAACACCTGCAAGCTTATGCTATTCAACATCAAGCCTTCAGAACGCTTGCTGTGATTGTCAAGAACCTTAAAAAAAATAAAATATAATGTCACAACTTGAAACATATTACCTTAACGGACCTGACCTTGCGTCATCAACCGCCATCTTTACAGATATTGGAATGGATACCTGTGCTCCAGATGGATTTTATTCTGACGAGACTATTGCTCGTGAGCTGGTTAACTGTGTTTTACAGCCTGCTCAGAACTGTCCAGAGGAGTGTGTTGAGCCTAGCTTCTTTAGAGTTCTAAACCCACAGAGTATCTGTAGTACTTTTTGTCAGTTTGGTTCTTCTTTTGATATAGATGTAGAATTTACTACTGTATCTGGCAATAGCTATACTCAAATAATCATTACAGATGTAATAGCTGGGGCCTCGATTCCAGATGGTTTTTATGCTGTTTCGGAGTTTGAAACAACAACCAGCGCCCCTGGAACTACCTTTAAGGTTTTAGAGATTGAAGGCCAGGTGGTGATAGATATACTTGAATGTGGCGTAGGTCAGGTATGTGACCAGCTTTAATTTTAAAATATGGAAGAAAACTTTTTATACACATTAACATACAGCGCATCCTCTAAGGGATGGCCTTCTTTTTATTCTTACTACCCTGAGATTATAAAAGGAATGAATCAGTTTATGTACAGCTTTAAAGGAGGCAACCTTTACGAGCATAATACAAACGAGGTAAGAAATAATTTTTACGGAGAGCAAGGAGTGTCTACGCTAACAAGTATATTTAACGATGTTCCTACAGAAAATAAAAAATTTAAAACAATTACTCTGGAAGGAGATGATGCTTGGACTGGAACTTTTATAACAGACCAACAGACTACAGGGTTTATTAACTACTCTGAGTTTGAGAAGAAGGAAGGAGACTGGTTCTCTTACATTAGAAACGAAGGAAGTGTTCCTGCTAATGCAGACCAATATCCTTTGCGTTCATTAACAGGTATTGGTGTAAGTGATAGTATACAGGTTGGACTTGTAGATACAGAGATTACATTTATTCCTCCAACTATAGTAGACTCAATGCTTTCCATTGGTGATGCTTTTTATTTTGGAGTTGAAGTTCTAGGGTTTTTACAGCCAAGCCTGGCAGGTATAGTTACGTCTGTTGTTTTGTCAAACGATGGAACATCTAAGGTTATAATTAATACTTTTGTTCCAGGAGCAGGACCTATACCATCAGATACTGAATATTTCTTATACATTAAAAACTCTATTGCAGAGTCTCAGGGTGTGATGGGTCATTATTGTGAGTTCACATTAACAAACGACAACACATCTGCTACAGAACTGTTTGTTGTAAAAAGCCAAGCGTTTAAAAGTTTCCCATAAAATTCATATCTTTGTAAAAGTTATGGGTATATTAAGTATCTTTAAGAAAAAAAGACCTGAGGACATACTAGGATATGTTCATGAAAACAGGGGTGTTCTTTGGGAGAACATTAAGTTATTTAAAGAAAGGCTTGTGTCTCACGATGAGGCTGTTGTACATCATACCCCAGAAATGGATAAATTAATGCCAGTGAGCCATCATTTAAAAGATGGGCTGTACACCAGAGAAATATATATGCCTAAGGGCACGTTGGTGGTAAGCTTTATTCATAAGCAAAATCATCCTTCTTTTTTTTTAAAAGGAGAGATGTCAGTTTTACTAGACACAGGGGAGGTTAAAAAAATAAAAGCCCCTATGAAAGTAATGACTGAGATAGGGACACAAAGAGTTGCTTATATTCATGAGGATACAACTTGGGTTTGTGTTTACAGAACAGACGCAACAACAGTAGAAGAGGCTGAGAAAGAAGTTTATACAGAAAACTATAAAGAACTTCCTGAGCACGTTATATTAAATAAAAAATTATTATGTCAGGAGCAATAGCAGCATTATCAATAACAGCAATAGTAGCAGGTGTGGGTTTTATTAAGGCTGGTAAAGAAAGGAGAGCAGCAGAAGCTGCGCAATTACAAGCGGATATTTCAATGGATAAAATTGAAAAAGCTTTAACTAAAAACGAAATGGACGCCCTGTCTCTTCAGACAGAGGCTTATGATAGAGAGGCAGACAACATAAAGACAGCAACTAAAACTGAGATGGACGCTATTCGAGAAGGTGACCAGCGTGGAGTATTAGCTGGAAGCAGTAGGGTAAAAGCTGGGGTAACTGAAGCAGAAGCAGGCTCAAGAGTGGGTATGGCAACAGAGCTGGGAGACCTTGAAAAACTTTCCGCTGATGAAGCAACTAGAAAAAGTGACATAGGAATTCAGATGGAGCTTGGAAATATACAAGGCGCTCAGACAGCAGCTGCAGCTTTATCAGATTCTGCGTCTCAAGCTACTAGCGCAGCAATGCAGGGTGTTGCAAGTGCAGCAATGCAGGGTGCAAACATGGCTACACAAAGCACCTACGGTACGTCAGGCGAGGCTAAACAAGCACAAAGAAAACAGAATAAATTTGTCAGAAAGGAACGAAGAGCATCTGATTTATCAAGACAAGAGTTTAACGCTCAGAACCTTCCAGGGATGCAGGCTGATTATCAAGACAAAATTTCTGGTTTAACCTTAGGAGGAACACTTCCAAACAGAACAATAAACACACAAAATGAGGATGGTACTGTAACTATTTCAGAAGAAAAAAGATTAACCCTGGGTGATGTTAAAGATATGACTGAGTTTGAGTTTAAAAACTTTATGATGGAACTTACACCTGAACAACGAGATTCAATAAACATTCAACTGGGACTATAAAATATGAGCTACTACGGATATATAGAAAGAGAAAACAACCAGGCTCTTGACTGGCAGACCATTGGTAAGAACCTTAGTGATAGTCTATTAAAAGCTGGTAAGGATAGACAGGATAAAAGAGACGAGTTTGAACAGGCCTCATTAGATTATCAGAAGGAGCTTGATGAAGCTCCATCTGGTGACTATAAAACCGCTAATGTATTTGCACTCAATCACGCAACAGACGCATCAAGAGCTAGGCTTATTCAGGATAGACTTTTTAAAAATGGTTTGATGACCGACAGACAGTATACCGCAGCACGTCAAAGACTAAGAGACGACACTAAAAGCCTGTTTGGATTAAGTAAAGAATATCAGAAGGAGTACGAAGAGAAAATGGTTAGGTTTAAAAATAACAAAAACCAAGTACTTGAAAATATGCTTATGGAAAATATAGAGGGACTTGCCAATCTTAGAGAGGCAGGAACATTTATAAATATGGAAAGCGGTGCGGTAAGTATAGGTAAGTACGACATGCTTAAAGATGCTGATGGCAAATATTATGATGACACGAAAGTTCAAAGGCTTTCAGCTAATGAAGGCGAAAGGATGACTGTTAATCAAATGAGAAACAGGTATAAGGAGAGGTATGACAGGTTTGATTTATCTGGAGCAATGACCACAGAGGCTGAGCGTACTGCTAAGTTCATAACAGCTATAAGAACAGCTGGTGGAGAAAACTATTCTGGAAACATAAGAACTATTCTTGACCCAACGCAGAGAGGGAAGGACGAATCTGGTGCTTTAACTGATGCTATATCTAGTTTTGAGAAGTACGAAAAGGATATGATTAATAGCTATATGGGTAATGAATACCAGGCGTTGTCGGTACTCACAAACAGTTTAAAGTTTGATAAGGAAGGTAATGCCTACTACCCAACTCTTGACCCAAATCTTAAAGATAGGGTGAAGGATGGTAAAAACTACATTCTAGTAAAGGATGATGGAAGCGGAACAATAACGGTTGATTTTACTGAAGACCAAACCAAAGCTGCGTTTAAAGCTGCACAAACAAACTTTAGAAATAAGCTAGACTACACAGAATCAGAAACTACTTACACTGAAACAAGGGAGAGACTAGATAAATCGAACCAAACGAAGACAGAAAAGGCTGAAGAAGAAATTGTAAGCTCATGGAACACGTTGTACCATGGGACTAAAGAACAAAAGAAAACTGCCATAACTAACCTATTAAACTCTAAGATTGCTAAAGGAGTTAAGAGTGATGGTTCGGACAGTATACTAGCTATTGATATAACTAAAGCTGGTGAAATCGAGGTGAGTTATAAAGACCCAACTCTTAACGAAGTAATTTCTTATGACCCAGAAAATATAACGCAAGAAGATTGGGCAAGGTTAGGTAACTTTGTGCATGGAGTAGATGATATAGATACTGTTATGACTCGTGCTGGAGGATTTAAAACAGGTGATGCAGGTGCTAGAAGACTAGACAATAATGATATCGAAGATGTGTTTTCTAACAGGCAAGGTGGGTCAACGACAGAAAGCCAGGGTGCTGCATTTAAAAGAATACTTAAGACCAAATTTGATGATACCCAAGAAGCTGCTGTAAAGACCATGGTTACTAATGATGGAGATAATGCTAACGATAACTTTGTGGCTAAGTATACTGATAGCATGCCAGCTGGATTTAAACTTCAACCACTCAGCAAAATGGGTGATAATAGTGGTAAGTTTGTTAGGATTGCATACACAGACCCTAAAGGTGTAAAAACATTTTCTGAAGGGATTAATATAAGTGATGCTGGTTCTATGAAAAAGATAAGAGACTACATTACAAAGCAAAGTGGAACAGAGGCGGCTATGATACAGCAGGCATTATACATTAAGAATAACGGAGGAAAAGTTTCAGGTGTGCCTAAATATAAAACTAGAAAAGAAAGAGGCGGAGTCGGTGCAGCGTACCCAGTGCCTAACTAATAAAATTAAAGCATGTTAAACATAGATAAAGAGCAGTTAGAGCAGTCACACAGAATGTTTGTGGCCGAGGGTTACGAAGGAAACTTGGAACAGTTTTCAGAACTAATGAAGAATAACCCTGCGGCATTAAACGATATGTTCGGTCTTTATGTAGAGGCAGGCTATCGCGATTCAAAGGATGCTTATGCAGAATTGATTGGAGCAAAGCCTCCAAAGACAGTAAAAAAAAAAGTTGTTACGGAATCCAGTGGGGAAGCTAGTTCTTTGGATTCGTCAGAAACTGATGGTTCACCAATACAAAACCCAACTGAAGCTGAGCTAGAGGAACTTCTTAAAGCTCCCAAAACACAAGTTCAGGAGCCTACAGGAATGTATCCTGACAACATTGCTGAGGTGGACGCTTATCAGGAACAAGAAATTTCTACTGCAGGAGACCTGAAGCAGAGACCTGAGGACATGGCTATTTTCCTGGCCGAAGAACAAGAAAGAAAAAATCTTGAAGAAGAGCAACGGAAAAACAACCTGTTGATTCAACAACAGAGCGACCCTTTTCTGCAGGACCTTTCAGTTATTAATACTGAACTTATAAAGCAGGATGAAGAGACTGCAATTGCTTTACTAAGAGGTAAATTTCTAAAATACGGCTTCTCATTTGAAAAGACTGGCATGGGCGATGCTATTATTGTTTCAAACTTTGACGGTACAGCAACAGAGACCATAGACCTACAACCATTTTTTTCATCGTCTGAAGTACTAGAGTCTAAGAAACTAAAAGATTTTATAACCAATAACGCTAAGCAAGAGTATCAAGAAAATGAGTTTGAGGACCTTGCTTTTCAATCAGACAAGGCACAAAACCTGCGTATATCTCCAAGAATAAATGAAGACGGAACTGAGTCTACAGTTCTTATGACAGACTACGAGGCCAACGGTAGGTTTTATGCTATCCCTACACTATTCCCCAAGGACCCTAACTTTTATGGAAGTAGACCTGAAGACTGGCTTGAACTTGATTTTGAAGAAGCTAAAAAATTAGCTGAAGAAAGAGGTGAGGTCTTTGAGTTTAAAACCGCAGAAGAAGCAGCTAAGTTTGCTGAAGGTTCTTGGAAAGATACCCACGCAACAAACGTAATAGGTAAACAAATATATTCTGAAGCTGGCTTAAACTTTGCAGCAGAGGATGATAAGTACCAGCAGTACCTTAAGGCTAGAGATACTAGAATATTTTTAGATGAACAGGTATATGATAAGTGGAATTTAATTAGTGAGCTGACGCCAGAGGAAAAAGAATTGTACGGTGGTTATTATGTAAACGGAGTACTCAGGGACGATGCTGCTCAGGTTGCAAAAGAACAACGAGAAATAGAAAACAAACTATACCTTGAGGTTAATACCGAAGAAAAGATAAAGCTAAGAGAAGAGTTTGACCTTAAGACACACGAAAAATACGAAGCATTATCCCAGAAAGAAGCTAAAGAAAACAGACAGCTGCTGTTTGCTCAGGATGAGCTAGAGGTTTTATCTTTAAAAGAGTTTGGTGTTCCTGTAAAAGACCTAAACAATGTTGTGCCTGCAGATGAAATACAAGCAAAGCTAATAGACGACCTTAGAATACAGACAAAATCTATAAATGTAGAGAGGCAGCACGCTGCTGATTTATACGAAACAGCTAAGACTTTTTACAGTGCTAAGTATGACAAATCAATAACCAAGGACATGGAGGATGGTGCGGCTGCGGTTTACAAAGAACTACGCGCTGGACTAAATGATGGAAACGCATCTGAAGTTATACTTCAGCTAAGTACGGGGATGCCTTTTGATTTTCAGAATTTAGATATTAACAACGAAGAAGATGTTAAGAAGGCGGCTGAAATGATATCTGCATTAAAAGGAAAAAATCAAGGCAGAAAGCAATCTAGACAGTTGTCAAGGTGGAACAGGGCTACAGGATTTAGAGAAAGTCTTGATGCCTTTAACGCTAATCCATTTGAAACAGCTTTTGTTATGGCTATAAACTCTATAGGTATGATGCTTCCTTACGGAGCAGAACTTGTGGCGGCTAGTACGGCAACAGGTGCTGGTATTGGGGCAGGAGTAGGAGCTGCAGCTGGTGGTGTTGGAGCTGTTCCTGGAGCTGTTTTTGGTATGAGACAGGGGATGAAGACAGGTATGGCGATGACATCTTTTGCTATGGAGTATACCAATGAATTCTTTGCAGCTATGGAGGACAAAGGATTAGATGTTCTAAACCCACAGGATGTTGTGAAGGCTATAAACGACCCAGAGATTTGGGCAACAGCAAAAGAAAGAGGTATAGCACGAGGTGTTCCAATTGCTCTTGTAGACTTTATAACCGCTGGTGCTGCTGGTCGTGTGTTTAAGGTTGGTAAAACAGCTTCAAGAACAAAGAAGGTTGTATCACAGGTAGCAGAGCGTCTTGTATTTGACCCTCTTGCAGAAATGACTGGAGAAGGACTTGCTCAAATTAGTGTTGGTGATGAATTAGATTTTAAAGAAATAGCTGCAGAAGGTATTGGTGGTTTTGGAAACAACACATCAAGCATGATAGTCAACAAGGTGATGGACATAAAAAAAATGAGTAAGATAGAGCTTGCCTCTAAGCTTACCGAGATAGATTTTATAGTTCAGGAATTGTCACAGGAAAGCGATACAAGGGTATCTGCGTGGACAAACAACATGCTTGAGCTTGGACAAATTAATGCCGACCAAGCACAGAGAATACAAAAAAACTTAGGACTTTCTAAGGATGCAGACAATATGCTTGACTTTGGCATAGGTAAGAACAACGAAAAAAATACACTTGTGAAGACAAGGCTTATGCAGTTGCTGTCCGCTAAAGAGGAGTACTCTGCAGACACTAACCGTAAAGAAGTATTCGGTCAGAAGATAAAAGATATTAATGCAGAGATTGCATTTTTAATAGAGAACAAAAAATTAGCTCCTGAAAATATTAAAGCAAAAATAGAAGCTGTATTTTCTCCAGGTGTTGAGACCACTGACACAAGGCAAGCGCTATCTCAGTATGTGATAGATGGAAAAACCTATAGCAGAAGTGAATTTTTAAAGAAGCTTGGTAGAATGAATGCTCGTCAGCTTACCCAGTTTAATGGTAAGGTTGCCAATGATAAAGAAGTTACTAAAATATTAAATGAAAAATTAGATGCCGTTCAAATCAGAGAAACAGAGAGCGTGGATGCACGCCAACAAACCAAAAATATCTCATTGGTGTGAGGAGAAGGCACCATCGACAGAACCCCAGAAGACTAGAAGATCGATACGAAACAGTTAGAACTTCAAAACCCTGATGAAGCTGACATATCTCCAGACCACAGAGA
>Ga0114918_10000749_pt1 | contig 28556 bp, 26 predicted proteins | sample LantaG_FD_87015 | JGI IMG/M metagenome (GOLD analysis project Ga0114918, IMG submission 87015) | Deep subsurface microbial communities from Baltic Sea to uncover new lineages of life (NeLLi) - Landsort_02402 metaG | ecosystem: Environmental > Aquatic > Marine > Oceanic > Sediment | place...
ATAACGTCTACTACCACGCCGGGAGCGCCACCGCTGTTACCGAGGTGGAGACGTCCCACGGGCAGCCCATTGCCGGTACGCGCGGCGTCACCAAGTACGGCCCTGGAGGCGCGAACCACAATCTCATCTGGACGTCGGATGCGGTGTACTACCACCGGGCGGATTCGACGACAACCCGTGAGGTGCTTGACCCGACCGGCCAGTCGATAGTCGACGCGATGGGCGCGATGGGGTACGGGTTCGACAACAACAACAATCTCATTTGGACGTCGGACCACATCTACTTCCAGTATTACGTCAACACCACCACCGTTGAGGTTCTCAATCCTGACGACGTGCCAATCGTGGACCTGCGGGGAGCGGTGAGCTTCGGTCCGCTCGGCAACGAGCAGTTGATCTGGACGCTGGCGCGTATGCACTGGCACTACAGCTTCTACGACAGCACCCGAGAGGTGTACAGCCCTGACTCGCTGCCGCTGAGCGGCATCCGCGGAACCGTTACCTACGGCGAGCAGGGCAACAGCCACCTGATCTGGAGCGCTTCAAGGTTCTACTATCACCTCGGGGATTCATGGACGTGCTCGGAGGTGCTGGATGACGACGGGGGCTCGATCGGGCGGGTCAGCGGAGTCTGCTGCTACGGCGCGCGAGGCGAGCACCAGTTGGTCTGGACCTCGGAGGAGTTGTTCTATCACCACGCTGACGATGCCCGCGCTCGCGCAGTTGCCACTCTGGGCGGTTCGTCAATACCGTTCACCCACGGCATTGTCGGCAGCGTCGGCGCAGGCGTCGGCGACAACTTGGTTTGGGCTCCGCAGCACGTCTATCTCCATCATGCCATCGATTCGATGGTCACTGAATTGCGGACTCCGGAACAGCGTCCGATCGAGGCATTCGACCTGACCAATCTGACCGAGAATGTGAGTTTCGTCTACAATGCCGTTCCCGGTACTGAACTGACCGGGGCCGGGCTGTCGGTCAGCGGCCTGCCGTCGCCGGTTGCCGGCGTCTTCACCGGTCGGGCCAGCGAGACCGGACTTGTGCCGGTCGGAGTGGGGGCGATCACGCGGACGACGATAATGGTGGGCGTACCATCGACAACCGACTCGGTGGTAAGACCGAACGAGGATGCGCTCGGGCTGATCATTGGACCGGAACCGGTGTCCGGCGGACTCTGGAGTCCCGGCGTTTTCGTGTTCGGCACCGGCTCCGGCGGCACGGGTGAAAACAACGGCGTCCCACTGCAGTTCGCTTCCGCAGGGGTCGGTCCGTTCCGCGGCGTGGCGCGGCTGTCCCTCGAGCTTGCGGTCGCCGGTCGGGTGTTGGCTTCGATCCACGACGTCACCGGCACCAAGGTGAGTCAAATAGATGCCGGTCTGGTTCCCGTCGGCCGGCACACTCTCAGTTGGGACGGCCGGGATGCGTTCGGGCGGGGCGTCGGCGCTGGAGTCTATTACTGCCGAATCAACGCCGGTCAGCGCCGGTCGACGGTCAAGTTGGTGAAGCTCGACTAGCGCCGCTCCATCGCCGCAGCGGAAGTCACCGACTGACCGGATGGCGCGGACGACCGACGCCTGCAGGCTCGCCAATGAAGTGCAACACCTGGGACGGCACCGACAGCCGCAACCGTCCGTCAGGTGCCGATGCGAAGCCTGCGAAGCAGAACGGCATCTACTTCTGCAAGCTGCAGACACCGGGCTACGGCGAGGTCAAGAAAGCGGTGGTGATGAAATAGGGAAAGGGGTCTGCCAGAGGACCGGCAGGCTTCGCATCCAGGGTCCGGGGTTTCGAGGGTCCGAGGGGCGGATTCGGACCAGAACTCGGGCGGGGCGCAGAGCGTCCCGCCCCGCTGTCTGCCATCACCCGCAGCCGAACTGCAAGGAGCGCAGCTTGCGGAGTCACACCGAAAGCGGCGGGGCAAGCGGGACCGAGAGCGGCGGTGGGAGCCACAGGGGGGATTGCACCTGGGCCTGCGCTTTGCGTCACTTACGCGATTCAGCCCCCGCAAGTGCAAGAAGCCCGGGCGTTCGGGTAGATAGTCTGTGGGCACAAGAGTCACGACCATCGAGGGACCGACACCCGCGCCATCGACCCGGCTCCTCATATCAGGGCTTCGACATCGGCCGGCTGAGGACGATCGGTCATTGCCCGATCTTACCTTATGGTATACGGACCGCAAGCCCTCGGTTCTCGCTAACTAACCGGAAAAGCAGGTGGTTGGCGAATCGGGCCTTTCACTCCCCGGTGCATCCCCTCAGCGGTTCTGTCGGCCGCTGTGCAAGTCGCTGGTTGAGTCGCTCCACAGGTCGCTGTCCGAACCGTTCTGTTCTCCGTTCATCCCATCATCTGGTCGATGCTTCCGCGAAGCGCTCTATCGAGCACTGACGAAATCCATGACAGAATCACTGCGCCAATCATCTCGTCCAGCGCTTCGAGGGTGCCTGGCCGAAGCGCTCCCCGAACCGCCCGCTGAGCGGCTTCCCGAAGCGCTCCTCCGGGGACTTCCCGAAGGATACCCCGGGGTGCTTTCAGACCGGCGCTGAACGTGTCGGTCCGGGTGAAGAGCAGTGGTTCCAACATGGAACCAGCCTGCTCTCAATCGGTTCCGGTTTCCTCAGGTATGACATTCTCCCGGCGGAGCTACTCTGTGATGTTACCGCTGTGCATCCACGCGCCGGCCTTCGCCGGTTGACAGCGCGAGCCCGCCGGGCTAACTTCAAGCTACGTTGCGGTGAGGCAGAGAGGAGCCGAGTATGACTGTCCGTTCGGCCGTTACCCGAGGCTGTTGTCTTGCGGCGTTGCTGTTGCTGGTCGTTCCCGCTTGCGATGAGCCCCCGCCTGAACTGGTTCCCCGGAAGGATGCGATTCCACCCGATGCCATCAAGATGACTCCGGCGCTGGATACGTGGCCGCCGGTCCTGCTGTCCGCCGACTGGAAGGACCCGGTCCCGATGCCGGGCCCGGTCAACACCGCGGGCGGGGAAGACTCGCCGTTCATCACCGCCGACGGCGAGTGGTTTTTCTTCTTCTTCACGCCCGACGTCAGCGTGCCGGCCGAACTGCAGCTCAGTGACGGCTGCACCGGAATATACTGGACCCGGCGCAGCGGGGACGGCTGGACCGAGCCGGAGCGGGTCGTGCTCAACGACGACGTGTCGCTTGACGGCTGCCAGTACATGCGCGGCGACTCGATGTGGTTCTGCTCGGTCCGCGCCATCGACGCGCTGCGCGAGGGGCCGGAATGGTACACCGCGGTGCTGCGCAACGGCGAGTGGTCGAACTGGCGCAACGCCGGGGCCCAGCTCAACCTCGAGTATGAGGTCGGTGAACTCCACATCACCGCCGACGGCCGGACGATGTACTGCGCCCGGATCGCTGACAAGGGCGGTGAGGGCGGCTACGACCTCTGGAGTCTTGAGCGCAACGCGACCGGTTGGGACCCGCCGGTGCACCTCGGTGCCCGGGTCAACGGGCCGACCGATGACGGCTGGCCTTTTGTCAGCTCGGACGGCAGGGAGCTGTGGTTCACGGCCAACAGCACCGCACACGGTCCCGGCCCCGGGCTCTGCCGCTGCCTGAAGGACAGCGCCGGCTCGTGGGCCGAGCCCGAGGAAATCGTCTCCCGGTTCGCGGGCGAGCCGACGCTCGACGATGACGGCAACCTGTACTTCGTCCATCACTTCTTCACCGGTTCGGGTTCAATCCGGATGATCGAGGCGGACATCTACGTCTGCTACCGGAAGAAGTGAGCGTCCTCAAGCGGCTCGGCACGCCGGTGTTCTACGTCGAGGGCGTGCCGACCGACTTGAACCGGGATAACTGGCGACTGGACGTCGACGGCCTCGTGGCCGGACCCCGGAGCTTCAGATTCGCCGAACTGGAGGCGATGCCGATTGCGACGGTCGATGCGCGATTGACTTCGGTCAGCGGCTGGTCGGTCCGGGCCGCGTGGCAGGGTATCCGGTTCAGCGACTTCCTGGCGCACGCCCGGCCCAGGGCGGCGGCTACCGACGTGCTGTTCTCGAGCCACGGCGGCTACACGACCAGCGTGCCGCTGGCCGACCTGGGGTATGAGAAGGTCCTCGTCTGCTACAAAGCGGCCGACGAGTTCCTCGAGCCCGAGTACGGCGGACCGGTGCGGATGTTCATTCCCCAGCTCTGGGGCTACAAGAGCATCAAGGGGCTGGTCCGGATGACGTTCAACGACCACGCGGTTCCCGGATACTGGGAGCAGCGCGGCTACACTGAGCACGCGGCAGTCGAGCCGGGCGTCACTCTCGATATCAACAGCAAGCGCCGGCGGCAGATCGCCGGCGGCGAAGTGAGTGAGTTCTAGCGGAGGCAAGATGGATGTGAAGGACGCGATCGAGCGGCGACGAGCGTACCGGTCACTTGCACCGGTCGAGATAGCCGAGGAACTGGCACGTGACCTGGCGCATCACGCCCAGCTCGCGCCGTCCTGTTTCAACAACCAGCCGGCCCGGTTCGTCTTCGTCTGGGAGCCGGAGCAGCTCGTCCGGATGCACGAGGCGTTGTCCTCGGGTAACGAGTGGGCGAAGCGGGCGTCGATGATCATCGCGGTCTTCGCTGAGCGGGAAGCTGACTGCGTTGTCCGTGACCGCGAGTACTACCTTCTTGACACCGGGCTGGCGCTCTCGATGTTGCTGCTGCGCGCGACCGAGCTGGGGCTGGTTGCGCACCCGATCGCCGGATACAGCCCGCGTAAGACGCGTGAGATCCTCGGCATTCCGGACAATGCCCAGGTGATTGCGCTGGTCATCGTCGGCCGACATTCCGACACGATCAATCCCGAGTTGTCCGACAAGCAGGTCGAAAGCGAGCGGGAACGACCGGCGCGGCGTCCGATTGAAGAGGCTGCATTCTTCAACCGCTACCGGCCAGCCGAGGGAGAGAAGGGAGATCAGGTTTGATCTTCCTCAGGAAACTGCACCTCTATGTCGGGTTCACGCTGGTCCCGCTTGTCTTCATCCAGGCGCTGACCGGGTTGCTGTTGAGGCTCGGAATCAGCAGCTCTCTGCTCCACATGGTTCACACCTGGTTCAAGTACAAGTTCGACTTCACCGCCCTCGTCCGGGTGATCGGATTGGTAGTTGGCGTCGTGGTCGCGGCAGGGCTGGTCATCTTGGCGGTGTCAGGAGCGATACTCTACTTCAACATGAGGATCCAGAAGGCGAAGCGGGCCCGGCGGCGGGGGCAGACGACAGGCTAGTATCTTAGCGTGGAAGAGTACGGACGAGTCGTCAGCATCGATGGAGACCGCGCCCACGTTGAGGTGGCTGCCGGTGAGTCGTGCGAGAGTTGCGCGGCGTCGGCGATGTGCAACTGGACCGGCAAGCGGACTCGGTCGTTGCTGACCCGTAACGTGGCGGGCGCTGCGATCGGCGACCGGGTCAAGGTTCGGACCGAGGATGCCAGCCGGTCGTTCTCGGCGTTTCTCGTCTTCGGTCTGCCGGCGCTGCTGATGGCTGGCGGTGTGCTCGTCGGTTCGCTCCTGTGGAACAACACCGGGGCGGCGATAGCCGGCGGTGCCGGCCTGCTGGTGGCGTTCTTGCTGCTGCGATTGCTCGACCGTGCCGCCGCCCGGTCGGGTCGAAGACTGCCGGCGGTCGTCGAGGTCTGCCCACCCGACGAACCGGACGTCGAGTAGCCCCTTTCCTGAATGCCGGTCAGTTGACAACTGACGAGCGTGCCTTATCTTAGCCTAAGTGTCGAACAACAAGCAGCTTCAGGTCGCCCGCAAGGCGCTGCCGGTACCGGACAAGGAGTTGGTCAAGCGCGCCCAGACCGGGAACGACGATGCGTTCGAGGAACTCGTCCGTCGCTACGAGCGCAAGGTGTACAACATCGCCTACCGGATGATGGGAAACCCTCAGGATGCCAGCGAGGCGCTCCAAGATGCGTTCCTGCGGGCGTACCGGTTTCTCGGCAAGTTCGAGTTCAAGTCATCGTTCTACACCTGGTTGTATCGGATTGCGACCAATGTGTGTCTAACCAAGCTCAGGAAGCGCAAGGGGCCGGTGGTCATGTCGCTGGACGAGCCGGTCGGCACCGAGGGTGACATGCAGTTTGAAGTGCCGGACCACAAGTACAGTCCGGAGAAGATGTACGAGCAACGCGAAATGGCTGAGGCCCTCCACAAGGCGGTCGAGGCGCTGGCACCAGACTACCGGTCGGTGGTGGTCCTGCGTGACCTTGAGGGGCTGAGCAACGAGGAAGTGAGCAAGATACTGAACCTCTCGGTCCCGGCGGTGAAGTCGCGCCTGCACCGTGGCCGGCTGGTGCTGCGCGAGAAGCTGGCCGGGTATCTCTAGAAGGAATCGTGAAGGAAGACATCACCGAGTGCCGGGAATGTAGCGAGCTGCTTGATCTTCTTGTTGACTTCCTGGACGGGAAGGCCAGCGAGCAGGCCCGGGCCGAGCTGATGGTGCACGTCCACAGCTGCGACCATTGCGCGCGCCTGCTCTGGAGCATGCGCCGCGTGGTCGTCGTCTGCCGGAGTGAGATCCGAACCCAGGTTCCATCGACCATCCACGAGCGGCTCTGGGCGGTGCTCCGCGAGGAGCTTACGGCGGGTCGCGCAGACGACGCTGACGAGTAGCGCCATCCGGGTCACAGCGCGCCCGGTTCACTACTGACAATGACGGTCCTCGTGGCGATGAGCGGCGGGGTCGATTCATCGGTCGCCGCCGCGCTCCTGCGCGAGCAGGGCCATGATGTCGTCGGCATGACGATGAGGATTCTCGACCGTGACGACGAGCGACTTGGCGGCGGCCGGGGTCGCTGCGGATTGCAGGCGGTGCGCGACGCAGCCCGAGTCTGTGCTCAACTGGGGATTCCGCACTACGCCCTCGACTTCCGGGAGATCTTCGAACGAGAGATAGTCGAGCCGTTTGCCGCCGAGTACGCGCGCGGTCGCACCCCCAACCCCTGTATTGTCTGCAACGACCGGGTGAAGTTCGGCATCCTGCTTGAGCGGCTAGCTGACTTCCAGGCCGAGAAGCTGGCGACCGGGCATCACGCTTGCATCTGCAGGTCTGCTGACGGCAGCCGTCAGTTGCTTCGCGGCCGCGACCCCCGCAAGGACCAGAGCTACTTCTTGTATCGGTTCACCCAGCAACAGCTGGCCCGGGTCCTGATGCCGGTCGGTGAACTGACCAAAGACGAGGTGCGTGATCATGCCAGACAGCTTGATTTGCCGACCGCCGAGAGGCCAGAGAGCCAGGAGATCTGCTTCATTCCCGATGACGACTACGTTGGGTTCCTCCGGCGGCGGCAACCGGAGTTGTTGGCCGACGATGACCGACGCTCCGCGTTCCGGCCGGGACCGGTCATCGATGAGGAAGGCAACTTGCTCGGGGAACACCCCGGCATTGCCGGTTTCACGGTTGGCCAGAGGCGAGGGCTGGGTTTGGCGTTCGGCGAGCGAAGATACGTCGTCCGGATCGAACCGGAGACCAACGCGCTCGTGCTGGGGACCGGCAGTGACGTCATGTCCAAGAATGCGCTCGTGGAGACGGTGAGCTGGGTGTCGGGCACCGCGCCAGCGCCACCGGTGCGGGCTACCGCCAAGGTTCGCTACCAGCACGAAGGCGCGCTGGCATTGGTTGACGTTGGTCCTGATGTGGCAAGGGTGATATTCGACGACCCACAACTGGCGATAGCGCCCGGACAGGCGATGGTGTTCTACGACGGCGATGTCGTACTCGGTGGTGGTGTGATCTCGACGTCATCCGTGACAGGTGGTTGACAGTCCGAGAAGCGGCGCATCCTGATGTGATGGAAGCCAGGCGAACCCAGGAGGAAGTATGACTCTTCTGTTGCTGCTGACCGTCGGGTCGGCGGTCGTGTCGGTCGAATCCAAGATCGACTCGGTAGTCGTTTACCCCAACCAGGTAATGGTCGTCCGAACCGCGAGCGCATCGGTTTCCGGTCCGGGCGAGATCGTGTTCGAAGACCTGCCCGGGACGCTGCTAGACAACTCGGTCCGCATCAAGGCACCGGGCATGAGAATCGGCGAGGTCCAGGTCAAGCGAGGGTACATCGACGAGCCGACCGCGACGGTCCGGGGGCTCAAAGACCGGGTCGAGGAGCTGGAGCGCGGACTCAAGGAGCTGGTCAACGACCAGGAGGTACTCAAGGCGAAGGAGGAGTTCCTGAAGTCGGTGACTCTGGGTGCGCCCGGGCTGATGTCGACGGAACTCCAGCAGGGCAAGGTGTCGCCCGAGGCATGGCGGAGCGCGTTGAGCTTCGTCGGTCGGGAGCTTGCCGCGGTCAAGGACGAGATGCTCGACCTCGAGCAGGCGCGCCGGGACAACCAGGAACTTCTGAATGCGGCCCGGCAGGAATACAATGCCGCCCGGGCCGAGGTCGAGAACCGCAAGGACGTGAGTTTCAGCTTCGCCGCCCCGGCCAGGGTCTACCGGGTTCAGCTGGCATACGTTATCCGGGGCGGGGCCAACTGGGTGCCTTACTACGAACTCAGGGCGCAACCGGACAAAGACAAGGTCGGGCTGACGTACTACGCCAGGCTCACCCAGGCGACCGGCGAAGACTGGGACCGGGTGAAGGTGGTGCTGTCGACCGCCAAACCGGCGCTGGTGGTCAAGGCGCCGGAACCGACGCCGTGGTACCTGTCGCTTGTGGACCTGTACGCCTACCGGGCTCGCAAGCAGGCGGAGCAGAGGGTGATGTTGAGCGCCAACCAGCAGAAGCTCGACAACGGGATTCTGGCCACCAACGAGGAGTTCAGCGGACTGCCGGTCTTTGGCGAAGGCTCCCGGATGGAAGCGTCGGCACCGCCACCTGTGTTCGTCGAAGAGACCGGGATTTCGCTCCAGTACGTTGTCCCCGGCCGGGTGTCGCTCAAGAGCGGCGAGCCGACCAAGAAGCTGCAGTTGCACGAGGCGGACCTCGCGGTCGAGTTCGGTTACTATTGCCTGCCCCGCGTCAGGGCACAGGCGTTCCTTGCCGGCAAGATGGTGAACACGACCGAATTCGTCATCCTCGACGGCGAGGCGAATACCTACGTGGGCGACGAGTTCACCGGTACGACGTGGCTGGATGCTTCCGCTCCGCAGGAGTCGACCGAAGTCAGCTTCGGGATCGACGAGCGGGTCAAGGTCAGCCGCGAGTTGGTCAAGAGCTACAAGACCAAGGGCGGACTCTTCACCAAGAACGAGAAGCTGCAATTCTGGTACAAGACAACGGTCGAGAATTACCATCCCGAGGCGATTGAAATCAAGCTGGTCGAGCTGGTGCCGGTATCCCAGCAGAAGGAGATCAAGGTGGCGGTCAGCTCGGTCGAGCCGAAACAGGACGAGCTCGACAAGGAGAAGGGGCTGTACACCTGGACCCGGGTGGTCGAGCCGCGCGGCAAGCTCGAGCTGAACGTCGAGTTCTCGGTCGAGTACCCCGCGGGCAAGCGGGTGCAAGGGCTGTTCTAGTCGTCAGTCACTCGACGGGGCGGGCTTTCGGCCCGCCCCGTTTTCTTTCGACCCGGGCGGAATGACCCGACCGGCCGGACGGTATCTTCAATGGCAGACAGGCAACAATCCAGGAGGATTCATGGTACCGCTACTGCTGGTGTTCGTCAGCTTGACCGTCGACTCCAAGGTCGACTCGGTCGTCGTGTACCCGGACCAGGTGCTTGTGGTCCGGACCGCCTCGGTCTCGGTTTCGGGCCCGGGGCAACTCGTTTTCCCCGGCCTGCCGGGTGCGCTTCACGACAACACCGTCCGGGTGAAAGCGCCGGGAATCGAGATCGGCGAGGTGCAGGTGGTCCAGGGCTACCTTGACGAGCCGACGCCGGCGGTGCGCAGGTTCAAACAGAGGGTCGAGGAACTGGAGGACGACCTGCGCGCGCTGGCGGATGAGGACGCGGTGCTGGTGGTCGAAGAGGAGTTCCTGAAGTCAATCAAGCTGGGTGCCCCGGAGCTGATTTCGAAGGAGCTGCAGCAGGGCAAGGTGTCGATCCAGTCATGGCAGGGCGCGCTTTCGTTCATGGCGCGTGAGCTGACGCGGGTGAAGACCCGCAAGGTCAAGCTCGACCGCGAACGCAAGGCGGTCGAGGAACTGCTGCAGGCAGCCCGCCAGGAGCACAGCGATGCGCGGGCGGCGATTGAGAACCGCAAGGAGGTCAGGCTGGACTTCCAGGCGGGCGCCGGGACCTATTGGGTCAGGATGTCGTATGTCATCGGTTACGGCGCAAGCTGGACGCCGTATTACGAACTTCGTGCCCGGCCGGACCAGGGTGACGTCGGGCTCGCCTATTTCGCCCGGCTCGAGCAGCGGACAGGGGAGGACTGGACCCGGGTCAAGGTGGTGCTGTCGACTTCGCGACCGATGATGGGCGTGTCGGCACCGACGCCGATTCCGTGGACCGTGTCGCTGGTCGACGAGTATGCCTGGGCCCGGGAATCCGCGCAATCCGAGGCAATGTCGTCCGCGGGATTCGTCGGCGGGAGCGAAAAGAAGAGCTACGATGTGGATGAGACAGCCGTCGCCGTCGTCGAGACCGGGATATCGTTGCAGTACGTCATCCCGGGCCGGGTGAGCCTGGAGTCGGGCGAGACGGCCAAGAAGCTCGCACTGACCGAGCAGAGCCTGCCGACCGAGTTCGGCTACTACACGCTGCCGCGGGTCCGTCCCCAGGCTTTTCTGACCGGGCGATTGGTTAATGCGACCGAGTTCGTGCTGCTCGCCGGCAACGGCAACACCTACGTCGGCGATGAGTTCACCGGCTCGACCTACCTGCAGGCGGTCGCGCCGGGCGAGACTACCGAGGTCAGTTTCGGGGTCGATGAGCGGGTGCGGGTCTCCCGGGAACTGGTGAAGACGTTCCGCTCCAAGTCAGGGTTCTTCTCGAAGAGCGAGAACGACCGGCTCGTTTTCCAGACGGTCGTCGAGAACTACCATCCCAAACCGATTGAGATCGAAATCGTCGAGCAGGTGCCGGTCTCCACCCAGAGGGAGATTTCAGTCAAGGTCCACAAGGTCGAGCCGAAGCCCGCCGAGCGGGACAAGGACGCCGGAACTTGCAGCTGGCGGGTCAACCTCGAGCCGAGGGCGAGATTCGTCATCGACCTCGACTTCACGGTGACGCACCCGCCGGTCTCCGGTACCGGCTCCTCGAGCCCGAGGATGAGACTCGAGGGATTGTTCTAGGACGCCGGTCCGAATACGGGGCGGGTGGAATGCCCGCCCCTTTTGTTTATGCTGGATGTGGTGATGGAACCTACACCCGGAGTGATGGTCATCGGCGCCGGGCTCGCGGGCTGCGAAGCGGCGCTGCAGCTCGCGCGGCGGGGCGTTCCGGTCGACCTGGTCGAGATGCGGCCTGGACAGCAGACCGAGGCACATCGCACCGGCGACCCGGCCGAGCTGGTCTGTTCAAACTCACTCAAGTCAGAGGACGAGGCGAATGCTCACGGCCTGCTGAAAGCGGAACTGCGCATTCTCGGCTCAGCGCTGCTCGAGTGCGCCGAGCGTGCGCGGGTTCCCGGGGGGCGAGCGTTGGTGGTCGACCGGGGTCGGTTTGCGGCCGAGGTTGCGGCGGCCCTGGCGGCGGCGGGCGTGTCGATTCGACGTGCCGAGGCTAATTCGGTGCCGCCGGGCCCGGCGGTGGTCGCCACCGGGCCGCTGACTTCGCCGGCGCTCGCCGTAGCGGTGGCGACCGCCGTCGGCGCTGAGCGGCCGTTGGCGAAGGACGCCGACAGCGGGGACTCACGGCACAACAGCAGGCTGTTCTTCTACGACGCCATCGCGCCGATTGTCGCGGGCGACACGATTGACCGGACCATTGCATTCGAGGCGTCACGCTACGGTGGCGGTCCGTCCCGGACCGCTGGCCAAAGCACGCCTGCGCGGCTTCGGCAGGAGGCCGGCGGCGACTACCTGAACTGTCCGCTCGACCGAGACCGGTATCTCAGACTTCGTCAGGCACTGGTGGAAGCCGAGCTGCACCCGGTGCGCGACTTCGAGTCAAACTACCTGTTCGAGGGCTGCCTGCCGGTCGAGGAGTTGGCGCGGCGCGGCGAGCGAACGCTGGCGTTCGGGCCGCTGAAGCCGGTCGGGTTGAGTGACCCGCGAACCGGCGCCAAGTCGTTCGCGGTCGTCCAGTTGCGGCGGGAGAACGCCGAAGGGACGATGTACAACCTGGTCGGTTTCCAGACCCGGCTGAGGCAGGGAGAGCAGCGGCGGGTGTTCAGGATGATACCGGGACTGGAGCGGGTGGAGTTCCTGCGATATGGGAGCATGCACCGCAATACCTACCTCGATTCGCCGAGGCTCCTGTTGCCGACGCTGCAGACGCGCGCGCGGGCCGACCTGCTCGTGGCCGGTCAACTCACCGGTGTCGAGGGCTATGTCGAGTCAATCGGGGCGGGGCTGGCTGCCGGTATCAACGCCGCGCGGATTTGCCGGGGCGATAAGCCAGTCACGCTGCCCGGGGAGACGATGCTCGGCGCGCTGCTGTCGTATGTCGCGCGCGGGCCGGTGGTCTCCGGCGCGCGCTTCCAGCCGATGAACGCCAACTTCGGGCTGCTGCCGAAACCCGATGGCGCCCGGCACAAGTCGGAGCGCCGCACGTGCCAGGTCGAGCTGGCGTTGGCGAGTGCGCGACGGTTTGCCGCCGAGTCGGGCGTCACGTCTGCCCGTTAGGCCGCTCAGAATTCTGCCCCGGTGGCGCAGGAATACATCTTGACATCTGGCCGCTTGACCGCTAGCTTCATGTACGGAGGCGGCCGACCCGGCCGGGGACACACAGAGGCCGGGCCGGCTCCCGGAATCACCGGGCGGTTCGGGCCAGGGGTGCGCCTCCGACCCCGAAGCAAGGAGGAGGTCCGCATGAGGAGCCCCGTCGCGATGGCCGACGTGCTGCGTCAGCCCCATCGTTCCATCGGTTGGTTTCAGAGCAGGCAATGTGTCGGAAGGGAGACCTGAGATGATGCGCATATTCGTTGCGGCTGCGCTGGCTGTGGTCGCCGCGCCAGCTCTTTCGGCGGAGCCGCCCGTGGTGCAATGGACAGGGGCGTACGCCCGGTTCAGCAACGCAGGCGGAAACTGCGTGGCACAGACCAGCGACGGTGGGTACATCGTCTGCGGGGGGACTGACAGCGTTCTAGGCTACCCCCACTTCTACTTGGTTCGAGTTAGCACGAACGGCTCCGTGCTCTGGGATACCGTCTACACGGGCACCGTCGGAGATGCCCAGTTCGTCACCGAGACAAACGATGGGGGGTTCGTGCTGGCCGGCGAGAGTGACGGCTTGGCGTACGTAATGCGAACCACGGCCACAGGTTCGGTCGTGTGGTCTGGTGATGTAGGGGCCAACGCGACGGGGAGAAGCTACTCCATAGCGCAGACGCAGGATAGCGGCTACGTGGTTGGTGGGGTGCTTGCCGGGAACCTGCCGGTGCTTGGGTGGGTTCGAGGGATGGCAGTTGTGAAACTCACCGCTCAGGGTACCGTCTCCTGGCGTGCAGTTCTCTCGGAGGACTACGGCGACGAGGATGCATATGTCCGCGTGGTGCAGGCCAGCGATGGGGGGTTCGTGGTCGCTGGCAGGTCCGGAACTCAGGGGCTCCGACTCGCCAAGCTGAGTACTACTGGAGGCGTAGTCTGGGAGCGTACGTACCCCGTGGAGGATGTGGGTGATGGACGGTCGCTGCAGCAGACCTCCGATGGTGGGTTCATTGTCACGGGGGGGGCAGCCGCTGACGCCCCGGACCCAGGCTACACCGGCGACCTGTATCTTCTCAAGGCAGATTCGCTTGGCTATCTGAAGTGGGTGAAGAAGTTTGGCGGATGCGATGTGGATGAGGGACGCTTCGTAAGTCAGACTTCGGACGGAGGATTTGTGGTAGCGGGTCTCACGCGTTCGGATGCCAACGCAGACTTCGATGGCTACATCGTGAGGACGAATGCGAGCGGGGTGGAGCTTTGGAGCAAGACGATAGGAGTCGAGGGCAGGTTCGATGAGGCCAACTGCGTGCGCCAGACCACCGATGGCGGATTCGCCATCGCGGGGATGGGGTTCTTCAATCCTGCGACCGACACGGTCTTCATGTTCCTGCAGAAGCTCGCGCCTGAGAGTCTGTAGCGGAGGGAGGGCATAATGACCAAGCACGCTCAAGTCCTGCTTCCGCTTCTCGCCTGCCTGGTTGCCGTCTCGCTTGGGATGCGCTACAACCCGGATTGGACTAGGGATTACGCGCTCAAGTACGGCAAGAAGCGCAACATACCGCGAATGGAGGGATACAGGTACATCTACAAGTGGGATGACGCCAAGAAGCGGTATACGAACACCGGTGTGGACTGCTCGCACTTCGCCGGCGTTTGCTTCCAGGCAGGTCTCGGTGGTCCGTTCGCGACTGCAAAGCGCCTCAGCGACGAGGAAATCAAGCAGGGCCACACGAACGAACCGCACAAGAACTCCAAGTACGACTTCGGCGAAAACGGGACCCTGCCATGGGCCGCAGACATGCGTGACTTCCTTGTTGACGAGTTCGACTGTCCAGAAGCAAAGTGGAGCTACCCCAATACTCCGTCGGTTGACGGCGTACGGTCGCGGTTACCGAATGTGAGGGCAGGCGACTTTGCCTGCTGGTACAACGGAAGCGGCGTGCGACACATCATGATAATCGTGGATGTCTCCGACACCGAGATTACCTACGCGGGCCACTCGTCTGACAGGATCAATGGGAAGTTCCTCAAGACCACGAGGGACAACGGCTACAACTTGCAGATCGTACACGTCCCGGATGTCGTTCCGGCTGCCGGACTCCTCGGTAGCTTCGCTGACCTAGTGCCACATACTACTACAACTCCGACAGCACATTTGTGCTTGAGTGGATTCCGCGCTGGAGGGTCAAGTGCTGCTGGCATGAGAACCTGGGGGGCGAGTCTCCTTGGATCGGCAATCCGACGGCCTACGCGTGTCTCGACTGGGAAGTCAGCGGAGGAAGGACTTGGGACACCCTGATGTCGTCCCGGATGGACTTCGAAGGTTGCTCGACAGTTGTGTTGAGACATCGGGCATTCTCAACCCTGAGCTCTGCGGGAAGTGCGACCATTGAGATAAGAGGTTCCACAAACGGCGGCGAGTCCTGGCCCCGCTATGTCGGAACGGCCAGTACCACTGAGGCCGACTTGTCGAGCTGGGCCGCTGGGGAGGGTAACGTCCGGCTGGCTTGGATCTACCACGGAAAGGTGCAGAGCGACAGGTACTGGGTGATTGACGACGTGCAATTCTGGGCTCTTCCTGGATGCTCGCTAGACGTATCGGTTTCCGAGGTCAAATGCCCTACGGGTGTGCTCAGCCACGGGCAGAAGGTCCAGCCAGCTGTTTTCGTCTGGAACCACGGGGACCTTACAGAGGAGTTCGACGTCCGGATCCGCATTGGCGGCTACCTGTTCGACGAAACTCGACATCTCAGCCTGTATCCGAACTGCGACACCTTCCTCGAGTTCGACTCGGACTGGACGGCGACCCCGGGGGAGCACGCGATTGTCGCCTTCACGAACCTTGCTGGGGATGGTGCTGGCTGGAACGACACGGCGACGTCGTCCATCCTAGTGGCCGGCGATTCGTGGGTCCTGCGCTACGGCCTGGGCAATGACGTGGCGTTCGGGGCTGCGCTCACGTGCGCAACAGAAGACTCCATGTTCCTGCTACGGGGCGCGGCGATGCCGCGCAAGGACTTCCTTCTCTATCGCGTGAAGGCAGACCTCTGGAGTCGTAAACGGGCCTGTCCCGCAGGCTTCAGCCACGGCGCGGACCTGGTTCACACCGGCGGCAACTACATCTACGTTGCGACCGGGTCCAAGGACTTCTTTCGCTACAACATCTCCTCGAACTCCTGGACGACGCTGGCCAAGCTGCCGGGCAATGTCGGCTCGGGCGGGGCTCTTGCCTGGGGCGGGGGTAACTACATCTACGTGATGAAGGGCGGCGGGTCGAAGAAGTTCTACCGCTACTCGATATCCTCGAACTCCTGGACCCAGATGGCCGACCTGCCCGACAACGTCCGCTTCGGCGGCGACCTGTGCTGGGCCGGGGGCGACTACATCTACGCGTTCCGGGGCAACAAGAGCCGGGAGTTCCTGCGCTACAGCATCTCGGGGAACACGTGGACGGCGAGGGCGTCGACTCCGCTCAACCTGCCCTACGTGTACAAGGGTGCGAGCCTGGCCTACGACGGTACCCACAACAAGATCTACGCCACACTCGGCGACCAGAAGTACAACTTCCTGATGTACGACGTGGCCACGAACACGTGGACACCGGTTGCCAACACACCCCGGGCGGTGAAGACCGGCGGCGGGCTGGCCTACAGCGACTACTCGGTCTTTGGAATCATGGGCGAGGACTACACCCACGACGTCTTCTGGCGGTACTCGACCGGCGACACTTCGCAGGCGCCGCCGCCGCCACCGCCCGACCCGCCGCCCCTGCCGCCGCCGCCGCCACCGCCGGAGCCCGGCGAGATCGTGCTGCGCCAGGTCGGGGTCAGCAACCCGGCCTACTCAATCACCACCGGCGGCCGGATTGCCTACCTCGAACGCGACACGGTCGACGAGGTGGTCCGGCTGTACGCGATGGACGAGAACGGCTCCAACAGCCAGTGCCTGGCCCAGGACTTCGAGACCGAACTCGGAACGCCCACCTGGACCCAGGACGAGGAGCATGTCTTCGTCGCCGGCGAGGACGGACTGGCCAAGGTCAGCTCGGACGCCCAGGTCGGCAGTTCCTCGCTGCTCGACTCCGGCTACGTGACTGCCCCGGTCCTGTCGCCCGACGGCGAGTGGGTCGCCTACAGCAAGTGGGACGGCAACCACAAGCTCTACAAGATGCGGGTGACCGGCACCGACCTGGCCTGCCTGACGAGCGGGTCCGAGGACTACCTGATGCCGCGCTGGTCCCCGGACGGGATGCAGCTGGTCTGCCAGCGGACGGTCGAAGGCCGCAACCAGATCTACATCGTCGACGCGGTGAGCGGCGAGGAGCAGGCGGTGACTGACGACTACCACGAGAACACCGAGCCCCAGTTCACTGCTGACGGCAACTGGATCGTGTTCCTCAAGGTCGACTACACGGGCCTGCGTCACGTCTACAAGGTCCGGCCCGACGGGCAGGATGAGACGGCGCTGACCGAAGGCGAGGCGGACCACTTCGCCCCCGAGGTCTCTCACGACGGGGTCTGGGTAATCTTCACCACGCAACCCAAGGACGAGGAGGCAGCGACCTTCTACGGCTGCACCAAGCTGGAGGCGGTAGATGTCGAGGGCGATGTCCCGGTGACCCTCACCGAGCTTGACGCCAAGCGCTACGACCCGAACTGGGCGCCGACGACACCCGAGGAGCCTTACGTCGTGGCCTTCGTGGAGAAGCTGGCCGCCGGTGACTTCTTCGACACCGGGGACGGCGAAGTCATCCCGCATGTCAGGCGCCTCAAGCTGAACCTGCCGAGGCGCCCGAGCTCCGGCGCCAGGGCCATCCCGAAGACCTTCGAGCTGAGGCAGAACCTGCCCAACCCGTTCCGGATGAGGACGTCGATTCGCTTCGGCGTGCCGAAGACCGCCGATGTCCGGGTGCAGGTCTACGACCTGACCGGCCGCGTCGTGCGGACCCTGGCCGACGGGGAGCGCCTGCCCGGATACCATTCCGTGGTCTGGAACGGCGAGGACAACTCCAGCCGGGCGGTCGCTGCCGGCGTGTACTTCTACGAGCTCAAGTCCGACGGCAGGACGCTCGAAAGGAAGATGCTCCTGCTCAAGTAGCGATATCCGACAGACAGAGCGGGCGGGGCGCTAATGCGCCCCGCCTGCTCATTGGCCGGGCACCGGCGCTTGCCGGGGGCGTCGGCATCGGGTACAATTAGATACAGGGAAGGACAGATGTCCGCAGCAGTACGTAGCGATTCCATTGACAATCAGGCTTTGGTCGAGGTGTGCACTGTCCGGCGCATTGCGGAGGACGTTTCCGGAGTGACTTGCCGCAAGGCGCGGGCCTTCAGGGCCGAAGGGAGCGTGAGCGTGTGCCGTGCCGTGGGCTCGGTCGTGCCGCCCGCAAGGGTCCTGAGGATGGCCGCGGCGGATACCGAGTCCTTCTCACCGGCCGGCGGCTGTCGACCTGTCGCCTACGGGTCGGGCGGAGACGGCCCGGTCAACGTGTACCGACTGGCCGGTTTGGTCGGTCAGGCGGTTCGGGCAGGGGTCACCCGGGGGATGACCCGGGGGTTTGCCGGGGGAGGGAGCATCCGGGTGCAAGTGGCCGTAGACATGGAACTTCGATGAGCGTTTTGTGCGGCACTGGCGAGCGGGAATCGCTCCCGGTTACCCGGTACGCGGCGCGAGGGACGCGCCATCTGACTGGGGCCGAGCGTCGGGCGGCGGTGGCCGGGTATGCGGCGGCCCGGGTCGGGATGAGCTGCTTTGAGGCGGCGGTCCGGGAGGGGTTGGCGTCGGTCGACCTCGGCTTCGTGAATCGCCGCGCGGTGCTCAATCTCTGCCGTGGCGTGTACCGGGTGGCCGGGCGGGCGGGGTCGGCCGACCTTGAGGCGCGGCTGGCGCCGGTGGTCGAGCGGGCCGCGAGACTGGGCGTGGGGCCGAAGCCGGCGCGGGTCGTGCTGCGCGTGTGCCTGCGGGCCCTGGATGTGGAATCGGATGACAGAACGCTGGGCAGGATTGCCCGGAAAGCGAGGGAAGCGATGAAGAGCGAAACCGAACACGAACGGACGGCCCACGCCGTCCGGGAGACGGTCGCGACGCCGCGGCCGGCGTTCGACATCGGCGTGTCGGCCGGCGACCTGCTGGCGGGCGAGTCGGTGCTGGACGAGGTACGGCGCGACAACGCGCTGGCCGGCCTGCGGGCGGCGATTGCCGGACAGCGGCCGGTGGTCAAGACGGTGGTGGTTCGCCGGCTGCTCGAAGGAGCGCCGGTTGATGAACTGGCCCGGCAGGTGAGCCTGAGCCGGGACGAGGTGCAGGGGATCCTGGCACGGCTGCGGGAGCGGGTCGCGCAGTTCACCTGCTACTTCGAGTCCGACTGGTACTGGCGGGACGAGACGCCGGGCGGGGTGAACACCGTCGGCGCGGACTGAGCGAGGAGGGAATCATGCCGAGACGCAAGACGGCGGACGACCGGCTGTGGAAGTGGGACGTCAAGTTCACGTCCGAACACGTCGGCCGGTTGATTGACGAGACCAAGCCGGTGATGAAGCAGCATGCCCGGGAGATGTACGGCCAGTTGTGTCGCTACGAGATTGCGACCAAGGTGGTGTTGAACACGATGCCGATTGCGGTCAACGACATCCCGCCCTACCTGTGTTTCTCCCGCGAGGTGTGGAAGGCGAGCCAGAAGCACTCCGGCCTGCTGCTGCGGCGCGAGGTCGGGGTGCTGGTCGGCAAGTGGGTGGCCCGGAACCTCGATGCGGCGGTGCTCTGGCAGATCGCCTACGAGGTCTACACGCTGTCACCGCTGCCGTAGGGCCGGGATCGGAGTGGCTTCAGCCCTGCCGGTCGGTGTTTGACTTGCCGACCGGCACATCTAGCATTTCGGGATGAAGCTGCTCACATTCGTCTTCGCCTTGTTCCTCGTTACGCCCGCGGCCGGCACCGAGTTTCTGGTCCGGGTCGCGGACGCCGCATTGACGTCGGAACTCGCCAGTCGCGTCACCGAGCGGTTCGATGGCTGGAGCCTGGCTGTTGTTGATGAGGCCGACCTCGACCGACTGGTCGCTGATGGGGTCAACTTCGAGGTGTTGGATGCGGAGCCGCGGGGGAAGGCGTATACCTGGGTGATGCCGAGCGCCGGGGTTGCGCTCGAGGATCTCGAGCCCCACGGCACCATCCTGTTCAGTGGCGATGACGGCGTCCTGATGCGGACCACCCAGCAGGGGATACTCGGGCTGAACCGGATGCAGGTCGAGTTGGCCGGAATCGGGACCGTTCCGCTGCCGGTGAGCCGGGTTCTGCCGTCGACGCCGCGAGCCGCCGAGGTGCCCGACAGCCTGATACTCGAACTGGTCGGGCGCGTGAGTGCGGATTCCCTCGAAGCGGTTCACCGCCGGCTGATTGACTTCCGGACGCGCTACTCGACCACCGATTCCTGCAACCGGGCCATGGAGTGGACGCGTGACCGCTTCATTGAGTACAACTGCGACAGCACGGTGCTGGACAGCTTCCTGACCGAGTACGCGCCGAACGCGATTGGGGTGAAGCTCGGGGTGGTCAATCCGCAGCGTATCTACGTGGTCTGCGGTCACGTCGATGCGACGTCCGAAGTCCAGTTCGTCTACACGCCCGGCTCGGACGACAACGCGTCCGGGGCAGCGACGGTGCTCGAGGCGTGCCGGGTGTTTGCCGACGTGGAGTTCGAGAACTCGGTGTACTTCATCGGGTTCGCCGGTGAGGAGCAAGGGTTGGTCGGCTCGGACAGCTTCGCGCGCAAGGCGCAACTGCGCGGTGACTCGATCCTGCTGGCGATGAACTTCGACATGGTGTCATACGGGCGGGAAGGGCTGGACACGATTGTCATCTACGGCGCCAACGCCAGCCCGCCGTCGGTCGAGTTCGTGGATTTCTTCCGTGCCCAGGCGGACACCTTCTCGGCGCTCAAGCACATCGCGGACATCGAGAACGTCCCGGAGCGCCGGTCCGACCACTACTCGTTCTGGAAGTACGGGTTCCCGTTCCTCCGGGGCGGGTACTACGACCGGACACCGGAGTACCACACGACCGGCGATACCATCGGGCCGCCCTACTTCCGATATTGCGGGACGAACAACTTCCCGATGCAGGCCGAGATGGTCAAGGCGTTGGTCGCGGTGATTGCCAAGCTCGGTGGGGTGCAGCCGGCGGTCGGAGTCTGCGGCGGCGGCCGGGGGATACCGACGGCACGCGCGCTGGCGGCGCGGCCCTCGGTCGGAACCGCCCCGGTGCGGGTGATGCTGTCGCGGCGGCCGGAGCCCGGCTCGAAGCTCGAAGTGGTCGACGCGGCCGGAAGGCTCGTGCGGGTCCTTGCGACAAGGGGCGAGCCGATTGTGGCCTGGGACGGGCGCGATGCATCAGGGCTGAAGGCGTCCCCGGGCGTCTACTTCCTGCGGCTGCCAACCTCCGGCATCACCCACGCTGCCCGGGTCGTCCTGCTGGGTAAGTAGCTCTTAGGCAACACAACCGCCCAGCGCCCGGTCAGTTCAATCGCAGACCGTCAATCAGAAATCGGAAATGGTGTGGGGTCGTCAGTCAGGAAACGGGTCCATGTCGTCGGATTCGCCCGGCTTGTCAAGCCCGGGATGGCTGGGGTCGGCGGGGGCTCTGCGAAGGCCCCGAAGAGCTTCTGGAAGACCTCCTTGAGTGCTCTCCAGTCATGCGCCGCAACTTCGGCCCGGTTTGTCTCGCACTTCGTGAGGAGGGCGTCGAAACGACGTTGGACCTCCCGCTTGTGCAGGACCTCCCCTTGGTACTGCTTCCTGCGGGCGTCAAACCCCGTCCATTGTACGGGCTCGAGTCTGCGTCCTTGCCCACTGAGGGCGCTGGGCGGGAAGTACAGCTCCAGGCCGGCCGCAAGGGGAAACTAGGGACACCTCCCACATTCACTTCCTCACCTCGTCTCATTCACCTTGCGGACTTCGCGGGCCGGTTCGGGGACGGGGATAGCCACGGCGGTAGGCGGTCGGTTCGTTTCTCCCATTGCAGCGAGTCTAGGCGTTACCGGTCAGGTCGTCAATCCCGATGCAACCTTCCCCGCCGGGTGGGCGTCGAAGTTGACATGCCGACGAGGAACACCACCAACAGGAGGACCCTCAGCCCGACACGTAGTTGCTCGACAGTTGTGGCCGGCGTGCCAATCCTGCGCACCGCGCCAAGCACACCGATCCCCTCGCAGTATTCCGCTGGGACGCCGCCAGTACCGTCTGCACCTCCGGTATCGACCGCAACGCTTCTGGTATCGACGTCGATGTCGCCGCCATCGACCCGAATCCTGCCGGGATCGACGTCGATGGTGCCGAGATCGACCCCAATGCCGCCGGGATCGACGTCGATGCTGTCGCCATCGACTCCAATGCTGCTGAGATCGACGTCGATATTGCGATCATCGACGTCGATGCTGGCGTCACAGACCGGGATCTTGTGCATCAGAAGACAGCCCCAGCAACACGCAAGTAGTCATTCTTCAGCCGCTTACGGCCGGAGACGGTCAAATCCACGGAGACGGGAGGTGATGCACAGCGCCAGGGGCCGAACGGACGGCCCGCTCCGGTCATATCTCCAGGCGGTTGGAGCTGGCGATTCGCCCGCACTGTTCTCTTGACTGGCACTGCTTCAGGCCTACCATTCCGCAAGGTGAAGTCAGTGCAGCTTCGAAAGAAGGCGGGATGCAAGCGACCAACGTGATGCTCTCGCGGGTCCCTTCCTTCCAAGCCAAAGTAGTTTGCTCATTGACAGGGGCTGACCGCAGCGTTACTCTGCGCCATATGGTACGCGCATCGGTGCCGCCCCAACCGGCCTGTTCCGCTCGCGCAACGGGCCGCTGGATAGGATTAACAACAAACGAAAGGAGTCGGTGATGGCAGAAAAGGGTCTCGCCGCAATCAAGATCAAGGCGGATGCAAACCTCCAGGCGATATTCGGCAAGAAGGCGATTATCAAGCCGACTGAGCTGATGAAGGGCCTCTCCGAGTACGCCAACAAGCACGACCTGAAGTTCAAGGGCGAGGGCAAGGGGCTCGCCGCGCTGAGGGTGAAGGCGGACGATAATCTCAAGGCGATTTACGGCCCCGGCAAGGAAATCAAGTGGTTCGACTTGATGAAGGGCATCTGGGTCTACATCGACAAGAACAAGCTGCGCTAGCGGTTTCCGATATTCGGCGGGCGGCGGGTCATCCCGCCGCCCGCTCTTGTTTGACGGGCGACGACGGTTCTGCTAGCCTGCTGTCATGTCGAGCGAAGACACGCCTCAGGTGCCGGTGCTGCGCCCTGCGCGGATGGACGACCATCCGCGGATATGCGGGTTGGCTGACCTGATGGACGGACTCCACCGTGAGAACCTGCCCGACCGGTACCGAAAGCAGGCTGGGCCTTCGCGCGCCGCCGACTACGTTCAATCGCTCATCGAGGACGAGGAGACGTTCCTGACGGTCGCCGAGCTCTGTGGGGAGCTGGTCGGGCTCATCAACGCCGGGCTGGCGAGGACCCCGGACGTCCCGGTGAAGCGACGGCGGGTGTTCCTGAAGATTCGCGGGGTCGTGGTCGGACCGGACGCCCGGCGACAGGGGGTTGGTCGGTCGCTGGTTCAGGCGGCGCAGGCGTGGGCGCGCGGGCGGGGAGCGGAGGAGGCGCAGCTCAACGTCTACGATTTCAACGGGGCCGCGGCCGGGTTCTTCGCTTCGCTCGGGTTCACGCCGCTCAGTCACCGGTTGCTCAGGACGCTCGACGAGCCGGAGGTTTGATGGGTCTGGAGTTGCGGAAGTTCGTTCTCGGTCGCGACGAAGGGGTCTGGGTCGACATCCAGAACCGCGCGAACCAGGAAGACCCGGAGCACGTGCCGGAGACCGCCGAGGAGTTCAGTAAGTGGGAGAAGGCGCCGTGGTTCAACCCCGACGGCCGGTTCATCGCCGAACGGGACGGTCTACCGGTCGGGCTGGTGCTGGCCCATATCGACAAGCGGCGTGAGGAGAAGCTCGGGTTCCTGGTCGGCCCGGACGTCGTTCCCGAGGCGCGACGTCAGGGGGTCGGCACTGTGCTTGCGAACCGGGCGCTGGCCAGCCTGCGCTCGCGCGGGATGGAACGGGCACAGGCGGCTATCGCCGACTGGAGCCGGGCGGGGTTGGAGTTCATCAAGACGTTCGGCTTCCGGCAGGTGCGGCTGTTCAGCACGATGGAGGCCGGGCTCGACCCGCTTCTCGAAGGTGTGGGTGAGAACCGGGATGTCCGAATCAGCCTCATCGGCCTGGACGATGACGACGCGCGCCTGCTGACCCGGCTGGAGAACGAGAGCTTCAAGGAGCACTTCAACCACCGCGACGGGACGCTGGAAGAGACGATGTTCTGGTTCAAGAACATGACCGACCTGGACATCTGGGCGGAGGTCTGCATCGCGTACGTCGGCGAGGAGCCGGCGGGCTACCTTGTCTACGGCATCGACCACAAGGACATCCGGCATCTCGGCAAGAAGCGCGGCGTGCTCTTCTCAATCGGGGTCCTGAAGCCGCACCGGGGCAAGGGCATCGCGAAGGCGGTGATGCTCCACGGCATGCGGGTGCTGAAGGACAAAGGGATGACCAGCGCCGGGCTCGGGGTCGACGACTCCAACGTGACCAACGCGTTCCGGCTGTACGAGAGCCTCGGGTTCAAGGTGACCCGAAAGCACCACACGTTCGAGCGTCAGCTCTAGCTTCCCCCTCAGACGACAACCCGGGGCCCGGCCGGGCCGAGGAGCCGGGTCGCTTCTTCCCGGGTCAGGATCGCCGAGACGACGCGTCCGGCGGTTCACACTTCGGTACCGGTCAGCCTCCAGACCGGCGAGGTCCGATTCGAGGCGGAAGCGGAGACCGAGACCGCTCCCCGGGCCATGCGGCACCGCCGGGCGTGTCGCATTGACCGGTGGAGAGGCGTTTCTATACTGACCTCTGATTGTGAGACATACGGTCATGGCGATGAGCACGCCGAAGCCAGGTTCCGATGCGACCGCGCCGTGCGACCCAGACATCGGGCGGGGCGCGTGACCAAGCTGCTGCCGGTGGTCATTCTGTTCGCGCTGCTGGCGGGTATCGGCCTGCTCTTCTTCCGGCCTCCCGCACCGCCAATCTGCCATACCTGTCCGCTGTACCCGGTCGAGCGGTCGGGTCGGTGGGGGTACGTCGATTCGACCGGCCGCTTCGTGTTCAGACCGACGTTCGAGTCCGCCCGTCGGTTCCACGAAGGGCTGGCAGCGGTTGAGATCGCGGGAAGCTGGGGCTACGTCGATAAGGCCGGCCGCATGGCGGTCCCGGTTATGTTCCGTGAGGCGCACGACTTCTCGGATGGAGTCGCCCGGGTCGCGGTCGCGCTGCCGTACGGCAGCGAACCGGGGGAGGAGTTATTCGCGACCCGGTACGGGTTTGTCGATTTCAGCGGGCGCATTGTCATCGGCGCCGAGTTCACCGACGCCGGCGACTTCGGCGACGGGCTCGCGCCGGTCGAATTCGGTGACGAGTGGGGCTATATCGACCGGGACGGAATGCTGGCGATCCAGCCGGATTTTGTGGCGGCGGGCGAGTTCGCCGACGGGCTCGCGTCGGTGCTGGCCGGCGGAGCCTGGTACGGGAGCTACTTCCGCAACTACCACGGTGGCAAGTGGGGGTTCATCGACGTCTCCGGCGCGATCGTCATCGAACCCCAGTTCGATTATGTGTACCGTTTCAGCGAAGGGTTGGCACCGGTACGATCCGACGGTCGCTGGCGGTACATCGATCAGACCGGGGCGACGGTGCTCGAGCCTGACGTCCACTGGGCGCACGGGTTCAGCGACGGGCTCGCGCCGGTCCGGGTGCAAACCAGGTGGGGCTACATCGACCGCGAGGGCGATTTCGTCGTCGAGCCGCAGTTCCGGTATGCCGAGAGTCATACCGAAGGGCTGGCCTGGGTGTGGACCGATTCGACCGCCGGCTACATCGACCGTCAGGGGACGATGGTGCGCGAGTATCCCCGCTAGAAGCGCTGACCGGCAGCAACGCAGTCGACCGGTTCCGCCGTCGCTCGTGAGCCGCGACGAACCCAGGTCGCGTTGATCCTGTTCGGCGCCAATCTATACTGACAACATGGCTTGGAACGGACCGCTCGAGAAGCTTGACGACAACCGGCTGAGGATTCCCAAGGCGTACAAGCCCGGGATGCGCGTTGACGGCATCATTTACGCCGACGCCCGGCTGCTCGATGACATCAAGCAGGACCAGGCGCCGGAGCAGGTTGCCAACGTCGCAACCCTGCCCGGTATCGTCGGCAGTTCGATGGCGATGCCGGACATCCACTGGGGCTACGGGTTCCCGATCGGCGGCGTGGCGGCGTTCGAGATCGGTGATGGGGTGGTGTCGCCGGGCGGGGTCGGGTACGACATCAACTGCGGGGTCAGGCTGCTGCGCACCAACCTCGACCGCGCGGAACTGGAGCCGGGCGTCGTGCGTCGGCTGGTCGAGGCGATGTACGCCGGGGTGCCGTCGGGCATCGGGTCCAAGGGCAAGATTCGCATCAAGCGGAACGAGGTCGAGAAGGTCCTGACCAAGGGAGCGCGCTGGGCGGTCCAGAACGGGTACGGGACCGACGGCGACCTTGAGTTCACCGAGGAGAATGGCGAAATGGACGGGGCGGACCTGGCCGGTGTGTCGCCGCGAGCGATTGAACGGGGGATGCCGCAGCTCGGCACACTCGGCGCCGGCAATCACTTCCTCGAAGTGCAGGAGGTGGTCGAGGTCTTCGATTCCGATGCGGCCGACGCGCTCGGCGTATACCCGGGCCAGGTGACGGTGATGATCCACACCGGCTCGCGCGGGCTCGGCTACCAGGTCTGCGACGATAACGTCAAGACGCTGGGCGTGGTGTCGGCGAAGTACGGCATCGAGCTGGTCGATCGGCAGCTTGCGTGCGCGCCAATCGACTCGCCGGAAGGCCGGCGGTACTTCGGGGCGATGGTCTGCGCCGCCAACTACGCCTGGGCGAACCGGCAGTGCATTACCCACTGGGTGCGCGAAGCGTTCAGCCAGGTGCTCGGACAGGGCTCGGAGCGACTCGGCCTGACGACGGTGTACGACGTCGCCCACAATATCGCCAAGTTCGAGGAACACGAAGTCGAGGGCAGGAAGACGAAGCTCTGTGTTCATCGCAAGGGTGCGACTCGCGCGCTCGGCCCCGGCGCCCGCTCGTTGCCGTCGCGCTACGTCGGGCTCGGGCAGCCGGTGCTGATTCCCGGCGATATGGGCACGAGTTCGTACCTGATGCTTGGCACCGACGGCGCGGGCGTGGAGACGTTCTCGTCGGCCTGCCACGGCGCCGGCCGGGTGTGGTCGCGGAAGCGGGCGCTGAAGGAGACCAGGAACCGGAACGTTGCCGAGGAGCTGCGGGCGAAGGGCATCGAGGTGATGGCGGCGAGCCGGGACGTCTTGCGGGAAGAGGTCCCGGACGCGTACAAGGATGTCGACGCGGTGGTCGGTGTTTGCCACAACGCGGGAATCGCCCGCAGGGTGGCGAGGATGAGACCGCTGGGAGTGGTGAAAGGATGAAGAAGAGGAGCCGAGGGTTCTGCCAGAGGACCGGCAGGCTACGCATCCAGGGACCAAGGGTTCGAGTGACAGAGGGGGCGTTTCCCAGACGATGACGGCGCCGACCGTCCGGAGGACTCTCGCGGAGAAGGTTGCGCACGCGCCGGCCGGGCCGGGCGTGTACCTGTTGCGCGACGGCAACGGCAAGGTCATCTACGTCGGCAAGGCCCGGAGCCTGCGCGACCGGCTGCGGGCGTACGTCCAGGTCCAGACAGAGCCGCGGCTGAAGGCGCTGGTCGGTCGGGTGCGGGACCTCGAGACAATCGTCACCCGGTCGGAGACCGAGGCGCTGGTCCTCGAAGAGAACCTGATCAAGATCAAGAAGCCGAAGTACAACGTCCGGCTCCGCGACGACAAGAAGTTCCCGTACCTGAAGGTGACGGTCCACGAGCGGTTTCCACGTATCTTCCCGACCCGCGATCTCCGACCGGACGGGTCGATGCTGTTCGGACCGTACACTTCGGCCAAGGACATGCGCCGGGCGTTGAAAGGGGTGAAGCGGATATTCCGACTCCGGACCTGCCGTCACCGTCTGCCCGAAGAGGCACCGGTTCGGCCCTGCCTCAACTTCGACGTCAACCGGTGCAGCGGGCCGTGTCGCGGGACGCTCTCCGAGGACGAGTATCGGCGGCAGGTGAAGGACGTGGTCGACTTCCTTTCGGGCCGGTCGGACCAGCTCACCGACGAGATTGAGAAACGGATGCTGGCCCAGTCGCAGGCACAGCACTACGAGCAGGCGGCGATCCTGCGCGACCAGTTGATGTCCTTGCGCGAAATCCGCAAGCATCAGCAGGCGGTGACTCCGGACAAGGTTTCCCGCGACCTCGTCGGGCTGGCCCGTGGCGACAGGGCGGCGGTCGCGGTGATGTTCCGCGTGCGGGAGGGCAAGATCGTCGCGCGCGAGGAGTACCCGATGACCGCGGCCGCGGAAGCGCCCGACTCGGAAGTGCTGGCAACGGTGCTGCGTTCGGTTCACCTGCACACCGCCGACCTGCCGGATGAGATCGTCCTGCCGGCCCCGGTTGAGGATGCCGAGATGTTCGAGGCGCTTCTGAGCGAGCGGCGCGGGCGGAAGGTCAGGGTTCACGTGCCGATGCGCGGCGAGAAGGTCAGGTTGGTCGACCTGGCCCGCCGCAACGCCGAGAAGGCGCTTGTTGAGCTCGTGCCCGAGGAGCGGGTGTCGAAGGCGAATCAGGAACTGGCAGATATCCTCGGTCTGCCCGACCGGCCGCGGGTCATCGA
>Ga0114918_10000750_pt1 | contig 28536 bp, 17 predicted proteins | sample LantaG_FD_87015 | JGI IMG/M metagenome (GOLD analysis project Ga0114918, IMG submission 87015) | Deep subsurface microbial communities from Baltic Sea to uncover new lineages of life (NeLLi) - Landsort_02402 metaG | ecosystem: Environmental > Aquatic > Marine > Oceanic > Sediment | place...
CCACCAGGCGCGTGAAAGGCGCGTCGAATTCCACTCCCATCCGGAGATTTCGCGCAGAGTCGCGGAAACTGACAGGGTTATTCCGCGTCGTTCGGATATCGCCGTTTACGGTAACATTCAGGACCGACTGCAGGGCATCGGCGTTCAACTGAATCGAGCGCCAACGATCCACCAGCGCCGCCCGGCCGTTCATGAAATCCATACGGTTGGCCAAAGCCATGGCGAAGGCCTCCTGTGAGTCCAATGCAATCGTCTCAACGCTTACCGTTTCGAGGCGAGCACGCGCCTGGACCAACATGGAGCCCTGAACGATGCGCAGGAGGTCGGTGAGCCAGACGACGGTCTTGTCGAAGGTGGCCTTACTGGTATTCTCAGAGAGTCCGTTTCGAAGGCTCTTCAGTTCAGCCTGAACTTGCTCGAACTGCTGTTTCAGATCAGCCAGTCCTGTATATAGGCTTTTTCTGTCATTTTGGAACAGTTTCTTTTCTTCGTCGGTCATCGATTGTACGCGAGCCGGTACCGCTTCTTCCATACGCGCAAGGTCCGGCGGCACATCATCCAGTTGGCGCCGAACCGACTCTACAAGCGTTGAGCCATCTGTCAGTATCTGAACAATCGATTCAACGCCCGCATCATCTGCCAATTCTCCCACACGATCCTGCAACGCGACAATTGCATCTTCAACCGCGGTTGCCTTACGCGCGACCAGTTGAAACTGGCGAATCAAACTGTCGTCCAGTTCGATAGGCAGATCCGGGGGTAAGCCGAGTGTACCTGTCTTATAGCGATCGAGAGCCAGTTCAAAGCTATTTTGAATTTGCAGCAGGTTGGCGCGCTCGTCTTCAATGCTCTGCCGAAACTGGTCAACCTGCACCAGGTCAATCACGCCGATGTCCTGAAAGGCTGCCAGCCGCGCAAGAGTCCGCTCCTGAAGGCTAAGGTTATCCTCTGTGTTACGGATCTGCTGGAGTTGTTGCAGCAGGCCGATATAACCGCCGAAGGAACCCTGACCGGAAAATCCTGAGATGACCGTACTACTTCCCCACCGCTGCGGTCCGGCCACTCCCAGCTCTCCAATTGCTACTTGTGTATAGAATCCCTGGCGATATTGGTGGTAGGCACGCAGATTTGCAAGCAAGGCACGCTCGACAAACGTCAGTTGCTCTAACGCAACATCTCGCCCGGCGCCGCGTAATAATGGCTGGACGAACGAGAAATTTGCCAGCGAAGAGGCAAAGTTAACGCCACTTTCGCCGAACTCGACCACGAACGAATTGGCAAATCCGACTAAAAGCTCACCCGCGGTGGCGAATTTTCGTTGTGCCTGGAGCGTCGGATCAGCTCCTACGGTCAGTTGATCGCTCTTCAACGATCCATTGTGGGCGTATTTCGCGTCATATCCGCCAAAGAATTGCGTATCCAGGCGGAATCGCTCTGTCGTGACGTCCAGGGCGGACAGATAGAGCGTCTCTAATTGGCTCTGGTGAGACGGCGAGTGTACATAAGCCAGCTTGAGCGCTGAGTCGATATTGAGTTTGACCAAGCCGGCCTCGTCCAACTCGACATATTCACTCAGCGCCTCGTGCCATGCAGGATTCTCCAATTCAGCCCGAACACCGTTATCATCCCAGTGCTTCCAGCCCTTCTTCCCGTCAACCAGACGCATATACTGGTTCGAGGCAGGATCGTCCTGTGGCATCGGAGGGTGATCCGGATCGCAGGGATCGAAGTATCGACTGCGAGGATCAATCTCGATGCTATAGTCAGCCGCGTGCCATCGAGGATCAACGTTTCGCTCGGCGATCACATCGTACGCTTCCCGATCCGCTTGAAGTCGATGCTCTATCCGCGAACACCCGCAGACAGCAATAACAACGGATACCAGCAGAACAGGAATCACCCATGCAGCCGCCGCAATGCGGTTACGCGAATTCATCAACATCCGCAGAATGTCAAGTTTTGAGATTGTCATCTTGAAAGTATAACGGTTGATGGGGACAAATCCTGACATAAATTTAGAAAAATTTCTGGTACTTCTGCTACCTATGTACTTTTGAGCCGGGATTTCCCTTGTATGCATAGCCCACATCCATCAGTTTCTTATTACGATTCATCCTCGTCTGGCCGGATCAATTCAATCTCGGCGCTTCAATCTCTTTGATAAAGATGTTGCGGTACTCGATAGGACAAGGATTCATCTTGCCGAGGTTATCGCCATTTACAAAGACGTGCTTCTGAAACCGGATAGTTGCCGGCTCCATGCTTAATATCCCTTCCGGATACTCAAATTTATCAAGAATAATCTCACCATCGTACTCGGCTGTCACGTTCTTGCCGATCACTGTCAGTTTGACGGTATGCCAGAAGCCGACTTCCGGATCAATATACTTAACATGAGGGAGATCATTCTCTTTCAATCCCATGTTCTTCTTTATGTGCTCCGGCATGAAATAGAAACTTTCCAGGTGCCCCATGCCGCCTTTGGACCTGAGATTGAACTGCTCGGTTTGCCCGAAGTTTCCCATCTCCGGAATCAATCCCCGGAAGTTTATCCCGCTGTCGGATAGGGTCGGCATCCGGAAGTCCACCATCAGCACAAAATCCCTGTATTTATTCGCCGTGGTCAGGTCCGCGCCCCATTCCCTGAGAAGACCGTGTGACTTGAGCACCCCATCCTCAATAGACCAGAATCTTTTACCCTTGGGTGATAATCTCCAGCCAGTGAAGTCCTTGCCGTTGAAGAGGGCGGTGAATCCTTCGGGCGGTACGTTCAGTTTCTTCTCTTCGCCTGCTTTCCATTCCCTGATGCGTACGTTGCGAACTGCTATCGGGCCGTAATCGCCCTGAATAATGATGGGGCCTTGTGGATACTGTTTGCGATCCCAGTTCGTGCCGCAGGCGTAGGGCACTTCCACGTCTTCCTGGATCACCTTCCCGTTGTGCACGACCTTAACAAACCTGGCATGAGCCGTCTTCTTGCCGTCTTTGTCGAACTTCGGCGACTTAAAAGTAATATCCATAGTCTGCCACTTGCCCGGCCGTTTGGCGGCATTAACCCGGGGCGGAGAGCCCTTGTCGATGTGATGGTAGGCAGGCTTGCTCTCGGCCCGCGGATATACCCCACCGCAATGTCCCGCTGTCGGCTTCTCAACTCCGTAACTGTCGAGGATCTGGATTTCATAGTTGCCGTGAAATATCACGCCGGAGTTCGAGCCCTTGGCAACCATGAACTCCAGGTGGACTTCGACGTCTCGATAATCGCGCCGCTTCGTGACGAGGTTGGGCCGGTTGCCTTCTTCGCCGTTTATCCGAACACCGTCACCGGCCTTCCCGACCAGTCGCTTTATGTTGTCCTGATTGAGCGTAGCGTCGCCAGCCGCGTCCCATTTGTCGCTATTATTCCATCCTTCAAACCAATCATTTGCTTCGGCCGAAACAATCAAAACCGACATGAATACAATCATGATTATTATCTTTTTCATCATTTGTTCCCTATACAGAAAAGATGGTGCTCTGTCCGAATCAGGATACGATCAGAAATTGCTATAGGTGATGCAATAATTCGATCTTTCATATCGATCTCTGAAATTATCTCAAATTTATCTTTCAATCTTATGACGTAGATTGTGCCACTTTCGCGTGCAGCGTAAAGGTGCCCCCCTGCAATTAGAGGTGAAGAGTAGAAATTACCTTTGCCTTTTGGAAAGACCCCGCTCCAGATATTTTTCCCGGTTAAAGGATTAATGCAGTCGATTTCGCCACGGTCACGAATTACGTAGACCCGCCCATTGTACTGTCCTGGTGTTGGTATAAAGGTTCCTGTGTCCTCACGCTTCCATAAGCGGTGTGTTTCTGTTACGTCTCCGCTTCCACCCAGCTTGATTCCGTGGAGACGAGGCTGACGGCGGTCTGCCCGGCCGCAAGGCACAACTGCCACTGTCCCTGAAATGACAGGCGACGCCACGGTTGGCCAGTAACCTGTGCCTTTAGGATTAAAATTACCGCAAGACCAGATGGTTTTGCCGTCAGAGGCATCATGTGCTGTAAGATGCTGTCCTCCCCATACCAACAAAGTCTCCATGCCTTTGTGTGAAAACACAATGGGTGTTGAGTATCCCTGGCTGCCTTCTACCGGTGTTTTAAAGTTACGGGGGACTTTCCAACTTACTTTACCAGTGGCCTTATCAAAAGCAGCTAACCAGGATTCTCCGTCATGCATTTCAGCTATTACAACATCCTTTTTCGTTAAAACCGGGGAGGTCCCGAAATCCCAGAAACGGTTGTCTTTCCCGTATCGCTCGAACAGATTGGTCTTCCAGCGGATAGATCCATTGAGTTCAAGTGCAGCAAAGTTACCGCTTTTAAAAAAGACGAAAATAGCTGATCCATCGGTTGTCGCTGAGGGATTGCTACCTGATCCGTTTTGATGTTTGCCTGCAACTTCGGGTCCCAGTTGTTTTTGCCAGATTTGTTTACCTGACCAGTCAAAGGCAAGCACGGTATCTGAGTCGTTTGTGCCTGTAGTCAGATAGATTCTTTTATTCCATACAATAGGAGTGGAGAAACCCTTGCCGGGAACATCAATTTTCCAGAGTACCTTCTCCGGATCCCACTTCACGGGATAATTTCCCGATGTGATACTTCCATTATTATCAGGCCCGCGCCAATCCGGCCAATTCCCATTTTCACTCGCTCTGGAGGTCTGGACGGATAATAGCATCATAGCCGCGGCCAGAAACAACAATGACACTGCTTGTGTTTTGTAATTTATTATGTTGAGATTCATATTCGAATTCCTTGCTAAAGCATCCACCCCTTGCGGTATATATCACGCCTGATGAAGCGCTCCGCTTGGGGGTTGTTGGTAATCTTGAGATTTTCAGCATCCCACGAAAGTTTTTCGCCCGCACGATAGGCAGCGATACCCAGCAGGACTGTCTCTGTGAGCGGGCCTGCATAGCTGAAGTTAGTGCCGGGCCTGAGCGGATCGTTGGTCTTGCATGCTTCTACCCAATCATCGGTATGGGAAGGCTTACGCGGCATTTGGGGACGCCTGACGCCCTCAAACCTGTCTTCCGGGAACAGTTTGAACCTTCCATAGTCGGCTATCAGCATACCTTTAGAGCCGACGAATAGTGTCGCTTCGGGCCAGTCCGGCATATTGTGTTCTTTCTGGAGGGCAGGGCGTTTACCGGCGTTGCCGTCGTACCATGTCAGATGCACAGGCGGCAGGTCGCCTCTGGTGCCGAAGGTCCATTTGCTGATCATCCAGCCCGGAGCGCTTTCCTTGTGGGCGGGTGCAGCGCTTTGGCCTTCTGCCGTAAGCGGGTATTTAAGATCAAGCGCCATAAACGGAAGGTCGATCATGTGGCAGCCCATATCGCCGAGCCGACCGTTGCCGAAATCCCACCATGAGCGCCAGCCGTCCGGGTGGTAAGTTGGGTGGTAAGGGCGAACTGGAGCCGGGCCCAGCCAGAGGTCCCACTTCAGTTGCGGCGGAACAGGCGGATTATACTTAGGCCGGTCGCCGGGGGGCCATGCCTGGTCGCACCAGCAGTGGACTTCCTTGACCTGACCTATGACCCCGTCCTTAATCATCTTTGCAACACTACGATAGTTGTATCCTGTGTGAGCTGAATTTCCCATTTGGGTTACTACGCCGGTTTCTTTAGCAACTTTGGTTGCCAAACGGATCTCAGTGATGTTCTGGCCGAGCGGCTTCTCGCAGTAAACATGCTTGCCCATCCTCATAGCCATGATGCTGGCGGGGATATGCACATGATCGGGAGTAGCGACCACAACCGCATCGATGTTCTTCTCTTCCTTGTCGAGCAAAATGCGGTAATCGCTGTATTTCTTTGTTTCGGAAAACATCTTAAAAGCCTCGGCCGCGTGTTTCGTGTCAACATCGCAAATAGCGACAATGTTCTCGCTCATAACGTTCCTGATATCATCGAACCCCTTGCCGCCAACACCAATACAGGCGATGTTGAGCTTTTCGCTCGGCGCAGTCTCACCAGAACCGCCCAGCACGTGTCGCGGAACAATCGTAAAAACTGTCACTGACGCGGCAGCACTGATAAACTCACGTCTTGTAATTCTTGATTTGCAGTTTGTCTCATTCTTCCTCATATTTGGATTTTTCTCAGGTGCAATCAGCACTGCGATCAGTTAAGAGGTGTCAGCTTTATGTTCCTGAACATGATGGGAACGCCTTCACTCTGGAGACCGATGTATCCCTTGCTAATGTTCACGCCGGTCGCCTTGTTCTGGAGTTCGCCATTGATGGTCGCCTCTATTGTATCGCCTTTGCAGGTGATCTCGTATTTATTCCATTCGCCAAGTTCCTTCTCACTGGGATCACTCATGTGTGGCGTATAGCTGATGAACCCGCCCTTTTTCGCTTTGTTTTCATTGAAAGTGTAGCCCATTCCGACGAAATCGCCGGCGCGTTTGTGCATAAGCTGCGCTTCCATACAAAGGGGCCAGATTTTTTCTTCGCCGCCCATATGCAGCAGGACGCCGCTATTACCGGGCTTTTCAGGCCATCGCCATTCGAGGACGAGTTTGTAATCGCTGTATTCTTGCTTCGTACGCAGAAAGCCTGTGGGATTGCCTGTACACCAAATCTCGCCGTCCTGGACCTTCCAAACATTCTTCGGATCGGCATCTGCTTCCAGATATATATGCCAGCCTTCAAGATCTCTGCCGTTAAATAAGGCAACAGTTTCGTCGTCCTGGGATCCACTGTCCGCCACAGTTTTGTAATCGCCTTCGATTTTCACAACTCCGAAAGGGAAGCATTTTTTTAGGGCCGATTTTAAACTATCCGGCAGTTCATCATCCTCCATCAACGTCGCCTCCGGATTGCCGACGCCAAGTGCTCTCACCATGTCACTGCCTTGTTCATACCTGGTGAGCATCACTTCACCATAGAGAAATCTATCGACCAGGATACGTCCGTTCAAAACGCTTAACATAGGAGTGTCGCCATATTCGTTGAGCACAAACACAATGACGATATTTCTTGAGAAGAAACTAGGGAAGTCATATTGCTTTTTGTCGGTATAGAAGACATGCATTATTCTGGCGATCCCACTTTCACTGCTTGTTTGTCCCTTAAACATCCCTTGTTCGTCAACGGAAAGTTCGAATTGAAAATCGAGTTCTTCGATTCCACCCTGACTGATGAACGATCCACTACCTTCTCCTTCCCAGGTAAAAGGCGGTTCGACGTCCTGAGCCATGCAGGGCATCCCCATCATCACGGCTGAAACAAATGCCAGAACAAGTTGTTTTGTCGAGTGTGTCATAATTTTTCTCCTAAATCTGATTGAATGTTGAATCGGCACTCACATTTTAATGCCTATTATACATATTCCCAGTTTTTGAGCCACTGGTAGCCGGATCTCCAAACTCATTCATTGGACGGAGGGTAGCTGCCTGCAGGCGTCTCAAGTCGGCCAGATCAGCTTCATCTTCAGCCTTACTACCTTGCGTACGGCCTTTCAGGTACTTCCATCGCCAATGCTCGACGTGTCCGTCGGCAAAGGAAAGATTGCAGCCATGACTGTGACGATCGGCGGGTATATTTGACCAGGTGTCCGCAGGCACCGGATTAACCGTGAAACTTGCATCATTAATGAATTCCTCATGCTCGTCCAAAAACACGAACAGTCTTGAAGGTTCCCGAACGGCTCCGCCCCTGTACACGACTAGCTGATCGGCCTGCGGTGCACCGAGATTGGCATTCATCGAATAACTCCGGGTGCGCTTCATGGCGAGTTCCACGCCGGCGACCGAGCGAACACGGGTTTTGTCAGCCGGGCAGCGGTAGAGCTGCATGGTGCGGTTATAGTTGCCCTTGAAGAACGACCCGTTCTCAATCCGTTTTGTGTCGGGGTCGTGAGGTGCACTGGAATCGCCAATCCATGAGTTTGGAGAGCTTCGCCAAACACCTGTTATCGGTGCGGCTATGTTAAGAGGCACTTTGTCATCGTTGTCCTCAATATAAAGCTGCCAGCACATTTGCAGTTGTTTGAGATTGTTGAGGCAGGCAGTACGTTTGCCCAATTCTCTGACGCGGTTGAGGGCCGGCAGCAGTATGCCCATAAGAATAGCAATGACTGCGATGACCACCAGCAGTTCGATGAGTGTAAACGCGTCATGATATCGCCTATTAACCCGACTTTCTTGCATTTCCCTTAAAACTATTATTTCTCCTTTCTTTTCAAGCAATCTCAGCATTTAGATTCTTCTTGTGACCGGCCGTCAAAGAGCCGGATGATACGTTCGGCCTTTGTGGCAATATGCTCATCATGAGTGACAACGATCAGGGTTTTGCCCTCACTGTGCAAACGATCCAGAATAGCCAGGATATCAGCACCGCTGGTCGAATCGAGATTGCCCGTGGGTTCATCTGCCAGGATAATCAAAGGATCATTTCCAAGGGCACGGGCAATGGCTACACGCTGCTGCTGGCCTCCACTGAGTTCCGCGGGTCGATGGTTCATTCGATCAGCCAATCCAACCAGGCTGGCCAGTTCCCTAGCACGATTAGTGCTTTGCTGCTTACTATAAGCCTGGTAATACATGGGGATCTCTATGTTCTCAATCACGTTCAATTGGGCGATCAGATTAAACGACTGGAATATAAAACCGATACGCGCGCCACGGATATTCGACAATTCATCGTCGTCCAGTTGGGCCACACTCTGTCCGCCCAATAGGTAATCTCCGCTGCTGGGACGATCCAGGCAGCCGATCATATTGAGCAGGGTTGATTTTCCCGAACCGCTGGGGCCCATAATGGCCACATATTCGCCGCTGTGGATGGTCAAGTCGATCTCGCGTAAGACGCGTAACTCGGTCGATCCAAGTTGATAATTTTTGCATAGTTTGTCCATTATCAGGATGGGTTTATCCGCCCCGAATTCAAGTGTGTCGTTGTATTCTATCATGGTTAGATGTACCCAAGGGCCACCAATGCGCCGAAGACGATGACCATGGTCCCTGTGATCTGGTGGAAACGATACACCTTCTCACCCCACAGTATTTTCGAGCGTGCCACTAAAAACCGGTAGATGATAAACTCACTCTTTAGACTGGCGCAGACCAGCATGAACAGGCCCGCTGCCATGATCAAACTTCCCCAAAGTATATGCATTTTTTCACTCCACAGGCATTTTCTTTACGTTTTTATCGTTGAGTACTGCGCTGCTGACTGCTGCGAGCAGGGCGTGTTCCTCAGTGGTGCACGTAATGTCTTCAGCCAGCGTCTTGACGTTGGCGTTGATCTCAGTTGGGGTGCGCATGCCGATCGTGAGCATGTGGATGCGTTCATCCTGGGCCACATAACGGCAGGCTGCTGCCGGCAGGTTTTCCAGGTCTTTGCGCCCGAAGCCCCCCAGCATGCCTGCACCAAGCACCTTCATGGCCACAATGCCCATGCTAAGCTCATGCGCCCGGGCCAGACAGGCATTGCGTTGCTCGATGGTGCGCGGCGAAAAGAGCCGCGTGTTTCCGCGCGGCAGGTATCCGTAAGCCAGCATGCACAGATCGAATTCATTGGTCGAAATCAAAGCTAGGGCCTTGTCAAAGTAATGATGTGCCGAGAAGCCCACAAAACGAACTAAGCCCTTGCCGCGTGCCTTGACGAGTTCCGCCTGGACTTCCATGCACTGCTCGACAGTCATCTGCTCGACGCCCGGCGTGCCGTGGATCATGATGGCGTCTATGTAATCCGATTGCAGTTCTTTCAGGTTCATCTCGACTTGTCGGGTGGCCTCCCCCTTAGGGATTTTCGTGAAACGTCCGTCCGGCTTGGAAATATCCCAGAAGTCCACCTTGGTCGTGATGAAGACGTTGTCGCGCACATCCTTCAACGCTTTTCCGATGATCGCCTGGCTGTCACTGTAGGTGTAGCTGATGGCCGTATCGAAGTATCGGATGCCGGCATCGTAGGCATGACGTACCAGCTTCACGCGGTCCTCGGTCGATAGGGTGTTTCCCCATTTCTGGGGGAGGGCGGCTCCGCCATATCCCAGCATAGGCAGTTCAATACCGGTTTTACCGAAAACGCGGCTGGGAATCTTATCTGTCAGCTTGATCTGCTTATCTTTCGGTACTGCAGCTTCAGTTAGATTCGTTACTATAACACCCAGCACTGCAGTTTGTGCAGCACACTTTAGAAACTCACGCCGCTCAATATCATTCAAATGTCTGTTCATGGCATAGAGTCCATCACTTGTCCTTTGGCACCCATTAGTCTTTACTTCGGACAACATTATAAACACCCAATTTGTTACCATAGCGGACGTAGAGCCTTCCTCCGAAGACAACCGGATGCGCCCAAGTCGGGCGTTCGCCGGGATCCTCGATTGTGAGCTTGCCGGTGACTTCAAAGCCGCTGTCCATTGGTTTCGCCAGGACCATATTACCGTTATCCGCATAGAGATAGAACCTGCCGTCGGCATAGGTGAGGCAGCCGTTCTTGTACTTATAGGAAGACTCCAGCGGGGCGGACTGGAAGACTGTCTCTCCGGACTCGAACTCGACGCAAACCCATGGTCCCTGCCGGGCTTGCATCTCCGCATACCCGTATAGCCGGCCGTTGTACAGGATGATACTTCCTTGTTTATTGTCTAGAGTCTGATTGTGCCAGTGCTTTTTGACGGAGCACTTGTCACCGGAGACTTGAAGCTCGAGCGACGTTGTTCCCTTGCGTACGCAGCCAGAGACGATCACATATCCGTCATGGAAGAGCGGCGTCGTGATGTTCTCGTCGGCGTAGACCTTGTGGGGATAGCGCCACAGCAACTCACCATCGGAGGCTCGCACGCCGACAATCGATTCCGACATGACTGTTACAATCTGTTGCAGCCCGTCATAGTCAACGAGGATGGGAGATGCATAGCCGGGCCGGTCGCCTGCGCCCGTGCATGTCCAGGCCGTTGCTCCTGTCATGCGGTCCAAGGCCACCATACTGATATCTTCACCGCCGGGTGTGCAGATGACCTTGTTGTCGACCACAAGCGGTGACTCAGCCAGCCCCCACGTAATGTTACGGCCGTCGAACTTCTTAAGAATATTGACGGTCCAAACAACCTTGCCGGTGTCTGACCTCAGGCAAATTAGATTGCCGACTCCGCTCAAATGGTAGAGCAGCCCACCGACGATTGTTGGCGTTGAACGAGTCCCCGGATAGCTGCCATCCCACGCCTTGCCGTTTTTTTGAATCCAGACCGTATCTCCATCCATGTCGAGCGCCGTGATAACGCAATCGCCATCGATCTCACCGGTGGTATATATCCGCTTGCCAACGATCGCAACGCTGGAGTAGCCTTCGCCGATCCCCGTTGCTTCCCAGAGCCGAGCCGGCCCTCCTTCGGGCCATTCCTGCAGCAGACCGGTGTCGGGGGATTTGTTGTCGCGTTCCGGACCGTGAAATTGAAACCAGTCGTCTGCGAACACACGTGTTGCGCAAAAAACCAAGAGTATCGCTAGTACATGCTTCATGATGAACTCCTATTTGGGCGCCGCTTCCATGTGGGGATATCGGTAATCGGCTCCTTCTTGCGTTGATACTTTGACTGTCGAGCCGTCCTCCACGTTGTAGATATACAGCGACGGGCTCGCGTGGTATACGATCATCTTCTCGTCTTTGGACCAACGAGGGTAGGCAAACCAACGATTTGCTCCCTCGTCGTTGGCAAAGGCCTTTGCATTCGTAATGGAAGGTTTGTTTGCGTCGAAGTCGGCAATGTAGAGTGTGCGACCTGTATCCTTGTATCGATGACCTGTCTGATATTCAAAACAGACCCTTGTCTCGCTGGGTGAGATACTGATGCGATCCAGTATGCCTTTCAAGGCTATGGGACACTCGATGCGTTCGAAGTGGGGTTCGCCGCTGGGATTGAGCGTCATCAGGTAATAACCCCAGCTCTGCTGCGGGTGGGCGCACTGCACGAGAATTCTTCCATCGATCAGGCAGGAGTAGGCCCAGGTGTGGTAGCGCTTGTCTGTAAGAGCAACCTCCTGGCCCGGCTTGGCACCCACCTTGCTCTTGATTACGTAGAAACTGCCCGAGGCCGAATTCTTCCGGTTCCAGATGGGCGTGTTGGTGCCGTCGCGCATCCAGGTCTGATTGAAATCCGTGTGCATGCCGTCCGTCAACTGGTGAAAACCAGTGCCATCGACATTTATGATACAGATCGCGGTCTTCCAATTGGTAACGACAGGATCATCCTTTAACCTGCGAAAGAAGACCAGCATGTCACCAGTCTTAGACCAGGAGGGCTTGAAGTCCTGGTGCCCGCTTGTTAGTGGTTTGCCTTCTGGTGCACCATACGTGTTGACGTGGATTTCACCATTGACAAAATAGGATCCCCTGTAACCAGTACTGCTCACCCCAGCCACAACCTCTTCTAACTGATCTGCGGTACTGGCTTCGGCTTTGCGGAGGATGGCGGCGATTTTCGGTCTGGTAGCCTTTATTCTTTCGAGATTCAGTTGGAGTTCCAAAAGCTCCGCTATCCACTTGTAAACGCCCTCCAACTCCTGGCTCCACTCACCCGCTACTGAATAAAGCGGCGTTTCGCCTCTGATGTTCTTGGGATTTACTTCTGCTCCTTTGTCTAAGAGCAGTTTGACAATCTCTGTATGGCAGAAAAAGGCGGCACCATGTAGAGCCGTGGCTCCGTCGTTGCTTCCGGCGTTAACATTCGCCCCTTTCTCAATCAGAAAATTGGCCACTTCGACCTGACCGAAGGTTGCCGCAACCAGCAAGGGTGTGCTACCGCCTGTAGGCTCCTTGGTATCGACATCTGCACCGGTTTCCAAGTGCTTCTTGATAGCATCGATGTTGCCGGTCGCCGCCGCCTTCCAAATATCGACGTCTGGCGCAGCAGAGGCCGATTTTTTAGTCTGCCCACATACTACGAGCAATGCGATTACTAACATCCATGTGTTAACCTTCTTCATTCTATGTCTCCACTAATCAATGAGTACCACAGTTATGGAAGTCTGTGGTTACCTCATGTTCCATATTACTCATTCCTGCCCCCTCTGCTTCCGTACGCCGCCAGACTTCTGGAGAAGATCGGCAATCGCCAGCTTGGATTTGCTTTCGGAAAACTGCTCATAAGTGGTTGCATCTAAAGGCGTGTAGCCGTTCTTGTCTCTGAGATTTACATTCGCCCCAGCTTCAATCAACTGTCTGGCTATTTCCACACGGCCCAAAACGGCTGCCCAGTGCAATGGTGTGCCGCCATAGTCATCCTTGGCCGGGGTGTTGATATTGGCGCCTTTTTCCATAAGAAACCGAGCGACCTCACGCTGATCGGCTAAGATCGCCATATGAAGAGGCGTCGCTCCGGAAGCAAGAACACCCGGTGCCACGAAAGCAGCGTCAATATCCGTACCAGTGGCGAGATGACGTTTAATAGTGTCCAGGTCACCGTGGGAAGAAGCGGTCCATATGTCCATGATGGGCGGTGGCGACGACTCAATCGGTGTCAGATCCGTCGATATCGTAGGTGGAAGCAATTCCATCTCGGTAATTTCGAGGCCTGATGGTTGGTCCAGGGTGTGGCACCATACGCATTCAAGCACCAAATGAAAGGGAGTACTCGGCAGATTGTTTTTGATTTCCGTAAGAGAGGGATCGAGCTGAAAGTCCTGCAGGTCGAGAAGAATCTCAAAATCTTCTCCGCGGAAAAATTCGACGTCATGTCGGACAGTCTGGAACTTGCCTGCGAATCCTCCACCGACATACCTGACACTGACTCCAAAGTAAACTGCGTGGGGCGAGGCGATGTGCCCTCTCACTCGCAAACGACAACCGGGTCGAAGGATCACCGGCGGGGTATCGCCACGGGACACCCCCAATGCCGCCGCGTAAATGGTCAATCCTTGGGGTATAGTTAGAGGGATGGTTCTAAGCTTAGCCTCTTCGGTGGCTGTCTTGGGCGACCATTTCCCGTACATGCCCTCCGGCCCGAGATGCAACTGGCTCTTCCAGCTACTGGCTGCATCAGGAACAGGTGCTGGCCGCATTTCTTGATCGTCCGCCGCAACCACACGATGCTTGGCCGGAACATCAATTGTATTGCCATCGCTGAGCCGCTTGATCCGTACTATCCCCTTGCTGACATTCAGCATCGTGGTGGCAAGTCCCGCCTCGACCTCGAACTGTGTCCCCAGAATCTCCAGCATGGCAGATCGAGTGTAGATGAGCATCGGTTTGCCGACCGGTTGAGGCTTCACGGTGCCGGATAGATTACCTTCTTTGAGATACAGCTTTTTCTGCCCGTGATCCGAGAAGGTGAGCATCGAGTTTCCGGAAATAGTGGCTGTTGATCCGTCACTGAATTCCAGTTCGAACCATGAACTCGGTGTCATTCCTTCGACGGTTCCTCCCGGGAGCTCTGTCCCGACACTCAGGTCGTAAAAGACCTGGCCACCGTCACCGGTCCATTGCAAAGATCCGCTTAATCCAGTTATCTTTGCGATATCAGGTTCAGGGATCGGCCACCGGAAGTACACACTTGCGATAAGCGCAACACAAGCAGCTGCGGCTACTGCCCATGGCCATCTGGCGAAACGGATACGAGATGCTTTGATTCCGCTAACCGCTTCGCGCCGGTCGCCCACCCAGTCCTGCCTCGCTTCCAACTCCCTCTGCTGACTCCGCTCGACTCGTTCCATATCCGCCACCGTGACCGCATGTTCCGCTACTTCTCGAAGAAACATTCTTGCATCCGAGTTGTTGCGCAGCAAGTCGGCAACTTTGGTTTTTTCATCCGGCGGGAGATTTCCATCAAGATACCGCAAAATCAGATCCTCATACAATTCTTTATTTTTCACAATTATGCCTCCCTCGATTCATCCAGTCTAAGTTCGATACACTCCTTTAAGCCCTTATGTAACCGGGATAAGCGCTTATAAACCACATTGATCCCTACACCGAGCTTTTTCGCAATCTGGCTGCAACTGTTGCCTTCGAAGTAGCGTAATCGTAGCAATAGGCTCGACTTCTCTGGTAGTGTTCTCAGACACACCCGTAGAGCATCCATCCGTGCTCCGCTCCTAAGAACAGACTCGCTCAACCACTCCCGCTCCAAGAGCTCTAAAATCTCTGTGTCTAAACCTTTCAATTCTTTATTATGCCGACGTAACCAGTCAATCGCTTCTCTACGTGCCGAAATGAAAGCCCATGAGAGCACTGATCCCTCGGATTCAAAATTAGCTTCTTTGGTCAACGCCTTGAGGGCAACATTCTGAAAAATATCCTCCGCAGCATGCGCATCACGGACCACTACCCAGGCAGCGGCCACAATGCGGTCACGGGATTTCATTAACATCCCCAAAATATCCTGTTCTGATATTGTCATCTTAAAAGTATAACGTTCAATGGATACAAATCCTGACATTTATTTTGATAATTTATTGATATTCCTCCAAATTGCTAATTGGCCGTAGGAGGAAAAAGCCACCAATGAAGAACTCAAAGCCAAATATTGAGGGAAATGGGGTAAAAAGATTAATGCAACTCCCAAAGATATTAGCCTTGATTAAGACGGCCTATAGAATCGAATGTGTCATACAATATTATTATGTATGCGATCAAACTATTCTTAAAATCTTTTACAATGATATTTTCTTTGTTGCATCCACGTCACGAAGTATCAGCCAATGTCACTCACTAATTGACGTCGGTCATTGAATACGTTGCTAAATTTTTAGCCTCCTGTTATATCCTTTATAAATAAACACTTATAGGGTTAAGGTTTTTTGAGAATGGGTAGATATTGGACTTTTGAGTTGTAGTCAGGTTGTAAAGGTTTTGCGAGTGACATTTGGGCCATTTTGTGTTGTAATGTCACTCTGTCACAGCTTCTGTTTTTTGTAGTTTTCTCGCCACTTTTCGGCCTTTTCTAGTTTGTTCCAGGCTTCGTATAGGGCGATTAGGTTGTTCCATGATTCTATTGTTTGTGGATGCTTATCATCGAGCTTGAGACGGCGGCCTTTTGGATTTGAGGAGAGGTAGCTCTGTTTAGCGCGATCACCTCGCTTTTTATATAGTAGTAGCACACCCCTTGTGTATTTAGGCAATCTTTATTGCATTGACAGTAAAAAAAAGAACAACACAGAGATGTCTGAATGAACATCGTAAGTGTTTTTAGAATTGACTAATCTCTGGCAGTTCTACAAAATATATGAGTAATATCAGCACTGGTAAATTTAATAATATTCATGGTTCTATTTTGGGAACACAGATGAAATCTCATGTTTTATCAATCCTAATTGTTTTTGTTTTCATGGCCTCGGTACAGGTCTATGCGTATGGGTTTTTTGGTTATTACACACGACTCGACTACACCATTCCTATCAATGAGGCAGAGGACTACATTCCCACGGAACTCACGGAAGAATCACTGTTGATCATTGAGCGTATGGAGACCTTAGAAAGGGCTGTTATGGCCGAAGAGGAGGAAGAGAACGAAGAAGAAGATGATGAAGAGGACGAGGATGACTATGAAGCGGAGGTAGATCTCAAGCCCATGGCGTTTGAAGACTTGCCAGAGGCGGTTCGCAAGGAGGCACGCCGGGAATATCCTGACCAACCCCTCATGGGCGTGGAGATAGAAAAAGATAGTGGACAGGTGTTTTACCATATCATGTTTGAAGTCAATGGCACGGAAGCGGGATTGAAGATGAATCCGCAGGGAGATATTCTCGATAGCTGGTATTTTGGTGAAGAGAGTGAAGAGGATGGGGGAGAAGAGGATGAAGAGGAAGAAGACGAAATATCTCGCCGCCCTCGTCGTAATCGCTCGAATGCATTGACTGGGCGGTATGCGGATGTCGTGATTCAGGTAGCCGATGGCCAACAGCTGATCTTCAGCCGCAAGACGGCTTATCAGCCAGTATGGCAGACTGAAGAAGGCCAGTGGCTCATCAAAGACATCGTCAAGAGGCAGTTCGATGTAGGCTGTCTGTATTCTTATGCCAGGATCATTGAGAACAGCCCGACGATGATAAAAGTCCACTGGCGCTACATGCCGGAACTCAAGAACGTGGGCTTAACCACGGTTGTGCACGAGTTCTTCATGATTACACCGGATGGTTTGGTCGAACGACGTGTCCGCCAGGCCTGTGCCGACCTGGATGACTGGAACGATCTAGCCAATGCGACCGTCCAGCGGTTGAAGCTGACAGGCGATGGCGTCAAAGAACTCTCACTGAAGCCCGCAAAACTATCCCGTTTACCGAAGCAGCCGGTTGCCGGTTCGTTTGTGAAATCTAATCAGGTAGTTAAGGCCGTGGCCCTATGGCAGTTTGACGAGGGTCTTGAGGTTCGCCCCTACAAGAAGAAGGATGTCACCAGGGAAGGGATAAGCGGCATTGAATGCGCTATACATGGAGATGTCACCTTATGGAAGAAGGGGGTATCCGGAACGGCATTGGCATTTGACGGCTATAAATCGAGTGTGGTCTGTCCGGCCTATAAGGCCCCTGAACTCAAAGACTCGTTGAGTGTCGAGGCCTGGGTGGTACTTGGGGCCCTCCCGTGGAACTGGGCTCCTCTGGTACACCAGTCGGTTGTGGATCCAGGCCCCATCGAAAAGGGTAATTATGACGAATTCGGTAAGACCGATGAACGCCAGCCGGGCAAGGGGTATTATCTGGGGATCGGGGCCCATGGCTATCCGTTATTTACTGTCAACGGTAAGGTGTTGGAAGGGACGGTTCAACTGGAGCCCTATCGCTGGACGCATGTTGCGGCGTCGTATGGTAACGGCGCGATGACCATTTATGTGGATGGTCAGGCTTGTGGAACAATACCGGCGAGTGGTGCGATCGACGTACCGAAAACCGATCTACTAATCGGTTTGAATAGCGTTCCAGGTCGCGCCACGGATCCCATCCGCCCGCCAATTTGTCACTTGGCCCGAATCTACGGCATCGAGGGGCTTATCGATGAAGTAAGGATTCACGATCAGGCATTGAGCGCTGCAGATGTTGCGACCTCTTATCGGAATCTCAAGCCAGATCGTCAACTCCGCAATAACCCGGATCTGGCCAAACGAACGCTACCGGGCCGACCGGGCATAGCGAAGAACTTCGGCGCGACCTATACCGACCTGGGGTATCACGAACTCTGGAATATCATCTGGCGTGAGACTGAATATCCGGATATTCTCGTGAAGTTCGATACCTCACCTGCCAGTGTCGCCTTCTGGCGTGGCGTGAACGGCGGTGTCGGATGGGTGACGGAGAATAACAAATGGATGTCGGATCAAAGCCTCGAAACGGGTGGACCGCACGGTTGCTCCGAGCACATGTCCGATAAGGAAAACCGTCACGCACATGTCCGACTCATCGAGAATACCGATGCCCGTGTCGTCGTGCACTGGCGTTACGCATCTATCGATATTGATTATGTCTTTCCGGACATTCGTCACTGGACGGATGAATATTACTGCATTTACCCGGATTGTGTCGCAGTGCGGAAGGTCAATTTCCGCAATGGCCGAGGGGGCTGGCATGACGTTCAGTTCTTGAACGAGCCCGGGAGCAGTCCGAGGGACAATATCGACTGGCAGGCCCTCGACGTGGCAAATCTTAACGGGGAGGTTCATAAACTCACCTGGAAGGAACCTGACAGTGTTCCTCGAAATCCTCTTCGTGACGCCTGCATTTCGATGGTCAATTTAAAATCGAAGTATAAGGTGTTTTTGGTTTATCCGGGCGATGGGATCGGTACCTGGGGACGCAATGAGCAGTCGCCCCACACTGAGGATCCATTTGCAGGCCCGTGGAACCACTGGCCGGTATCGCAGATTCGCTCAGACGGCCGCTATGCCATCAGTAACGATCGGTTGACACATGCCGCCCTGGGTGGCGGTGATACTCGCGGTGATATGGCCATGTACGGCTTAACTGATAAGCCGATTACTGACCTCGTACCTTTTGCCAGGATGTGGAAAAATCCTCCCAAGATCGAGAATACCAAGTGCTGCAGTAGCGAGGGATATAAAATGGAAGAGAGGGCCTATCATCTTACGGCCGAAAAGGAAACATTATCATTTTCCGTAGCTGCCGAGGATAAGTCGCCACTCGTGAATCCGTGCTTCGTGATAAAGAACTGGAGAGGACAACAGAAGGCGATTTTACATATCAATGCCAAAAAGATGGCGTCGGGCAAGCAATTTCGCCAAGGTGTGGTCAGGGACACTCAGGGCAAACCGATGCTCGTTACGTGGATCGAAATGCAAACATTGAAGCCTGTTAAGATAGAATTCTCTGCGTCCGGAAATTAATTAGAAGGTGTCTATTAACCTGCATCAGGATAAGACCGTCATGAAGTTGGTTATTGTGGCTATTGTATGGAAAAACCTAAAATGTACCTTTTAGGCCTACCTGACATTATAGAAGCCAAAGTCATGGAGTTGGACAGAGTACTTACATGGTGAGTATTGGACTTGTGCCATATTTCATAATAGCGTACCTTATGAAAGCCTTCCCGCCATGGCACATGCGTATTTGAATGCTACTCTATCAATTTAATATGCGGGTAATTTCGCTTTTTACTCTCCCTCCGCACCGCAGGAGCTTTTTTCTAAAATTACGTAATCACCACACAATAGACAAATATTTCTCATGTCGTAATATTATAGAATTACGGCTGTAGGCAGTAATGCTTTCGGACTTCCTTCAATGCCCCTGACAGCAAAAAATCCGATATTTCAGAAAATTAGTATCGATTATCACACATCAGTACCAATGAAACCTGATTTTGCCTGAAAGCCTGGCTATAAAACCGCAGCTTCCCCGATGGCGGCCCTGTTCTCTTACTCTGCACTCAGTTCCTGATGTAGCCGAGCGCGGGCGTAGGCCCAGTATCGATAGGCAGTACGGCGATTGATCTTGAGGGTCTCGGCAGCCTGCTCCACGGTCAGGCCTACGAAGTAACGGAGTTTGACCAATTCGGCGACTTCCTCGTTTTCTTTTTCAAGCACGTCTAAGGCCTCGTTCAGGACAATGAGTGTCTCGTAGGAGACGTTCGTCGGTATATCTGCCTGTTCCAGGTTCACGCGTTGGTGTGCGCCACCGCGTTTGAGGTTCTTCTTGCGCCGGGCGCCCTCAATGAGAATTCGGCGCATGGCCTCTGCGGCGGCGGCAAAAAAATGCCGGCGATTATCCCAGCTCTGGTCGTCCCCTACTACCAGTCGGATGTATGCCTCGTGCACCAGGGCTGTGGCCTGCAGGGTTTGACCTGGTTTCTCATGAGATAGTTTTTGGGCTGCCAGAAGACGCAGTTCCTCATATACCAATGGAAGCAACTCATCCGTGGCCTGTTCATCTCCCCCCTCAATGGCATTCAAGATCCGAGTCACATCACTCATATATACTCTCCACTATACAAGTCTCAGGACACGCTCATTGTCTTTGAAAATCGGTAATTTTGCAAGCGTCAGAATTACCTTGGGGAGATGAAGATGACTACACTGGTCAAGGCAAAATGGAATCACTGAAAAACCGGAAAAAACCAAAGACACATGTCCTGAAAAGTGGGTATATATTCGTGTCGGTCCCTATGGGTCATTGAATCCGATGCACCCCCAAAAAATTGTTAAAATCGGCCCTAACGTCGGAAAACGGGGGTGTCAATGGGCTCAATTTCTTGAAAATCGTACTGGGTGGTGTCATTTTGGTATCATCGGTGCCTGAGTAGGAATTGCGATTTCTTAGCCCATAATGACAGGCAAAGAATGGTTTTGGAAAGCGTACATCAATCCAGCCAAAAAGTATGATATTTTACCGTCATCCCATATCGAGAAAAGGCTGACACAATGGGTAAATAACCTCCCAATAGCCGTTTGGCACATTCCATACTATAATGTCATGATCTTCTCAACCCCTCCTCACCCAAAGCGCCGAATTATCGTACACAAAAGTCCAGGATGTCGTGATAAATAGCACTGCTGGATTTTCCGGCAGAACCACTGTTTGACGAGCTTGCCATCGGACGACCAGACGCTGTTCCGTTTGAAACCCGTGGCGACGTCATTGACCCAGACGCGCCCGCTGGAATCGACGGCGATGCCGGAGATGTCGCCGAAACCATCGGGATTGAAGCGCCCTTCCAACGGCGATCCGCCCGCGACGCCGATGCGACGAAGCGATTTCCCTTCGGGACTGAAGACGTGGATCTGTCGGGTGCCCGCATCGGCTACGCGAGTTCCGCCAACCAGAGTTCCTTCGCGAGTAATGTCCGCACCGGAATCGCCGATATAGAAGTTCCCCTACGAATCCACGGCGAGCGAGCTTGGATTCTTCAGGCCACCGCCATCGACCATCGTCCCCTCAACCTTGCCTTCCGCTGAGAGTCGGAGAAGTTTCGTTCCACTCACGACGAATAACTTTCCGCCGCGGAAGGCGAGCCCTCGTGGAGTTGGCAGGTCGATTTTCGTCACCTTGCCATCGTCGCGGCTGACGAGGCACAACGCATTGTCATGGGGAACGGACACGTAAACCGTGGTGTCGGAGAGCGCCATGCCTTCGGTGTAGGCGACGGAGCGGTGACGCCAGCGGCCGCGTCGCGTCGTCATTCGAACGTGATCCTCTCCCAGTTCTTCGGTTCGAGCAACAATTCGTAGGCCTCGCCGGTTCTTCATGCTAATCTCCTGTTTCTTGTCGTTGTGTGCTTCATCGAATCTCCTGTTCTGTGGATTTGCCATCCAGCCAGTCCTCATAGCCGGTCCCCTCTGAGCATGGCAATCTCTGGCTTCGCTTCGCCCGGCATGCCGCCCGCATAGTCCAGCCTCCACTTCATGGCCGCGGCGTCCCAGACCAAGTGCTTGTTCTGCACCTGCCAGTGGCCATCCGGTACGCCGATGAGACGTTTCCCGCCCGCGCCGTGCGCGGTGATGGTGATCGTACCGGCTTTCTTGTCGTGGACGACCTCGGTGGGGCCGCCTTCGACCGAAAGCGCCTCAGCCCTCACGGCCGTAGCCCCAAAAGTCGTTGCTACTGTCTTATTCGAACCGATATAGGTGTAGCCATCACGTGACAGGAGCACGGTGCCGTCCTGCATCCTGACCTTGAAGGACTCATTTTCCTGCGTCACGGTCGCCGCCTCCGCGTACTTGCGCCGCGGCACGAGGAGTGTGGTGAAGCCGCCCGCGCCCTTGATGTGCAGGAGATGTTGTCGCTGCTCGTAGGGACGGCCGTTGGCCGCCTGATATGCTCCCCCGGCGCCTTGCGACCCCGCGTTGTTATGCCCCCAACTGCCGACGCAGAACTGTCGGGCCTCCTTCGCCAGGGAATATAGGTCCCAGTCGATGGCCGGGGTCTCGCCCGCCTTGCCGAACTGCTGGCCTTTGAAGCCGAATCGGTTCAGCCCGGCCGGCATGGGGTGGGCCGCCCCGCCGGCGGGCGGCTGCTGCTTGTTCTTGTCGTTGATGTCCCAGAACGCCTCCCTTGGCGCGACCGCCCCGGCTACGGTCTCCACCGGACCCTCGGCCATCAGATGCAGGTTGAAGATCATCGGCTCGGTCGCCCGAGGGCCTTCGAATGTGTCCCGGATGAGCAGCAACGGATGCGACGGGTCCGGGTGGACCGAGGCCACCTGGCGCGCCCACGTCAGACCGCCGCCCTTGATTCCGGAGGACATCTTTGCCCACGCGCTGTCACCGAAGGATGCGAAGGCGTCCTGCTTCTGCGTGCTCCAGTCCCACGGCTCCGCCGGTTCGTGAACACTCGGCAGGTCCGCATTCCAGGCGATCGACAGGGCACGCTCGGGCACCACCCCGCAGCGGCTGTAAGGGGTCGGGTTGTGCGGGTTGTACATGGACTCCCAGCCGAGCGACAGGGGGGCGCCGAGGGCGTAAAGGATGAGTTCGCCGCTGCTGCTGCCGCGGTGGTCGGTATAAGTGCTTCCCATGATGCAGTGGGCGCTCGTTTCCTGCGGCGTGTTCCAGGCGCTCCGCAGCACGGCGAGGTAGCCTGGAAAGACCGCGCTGCCGAGCTGCGGGTCTTCCGCCGGCAGCCCCTCGTCAATACGCAGGTGGGTGCTCCCGTAGAAGCCGCTGTGGCGCATCCCATTGGCCCGCCACATCCACATCAGCCGCCGGGACAGGGCCGGGTGGCTCTGGGCGCTGGCGGCGGCCATCTCCCCGAGCAGGGCAGCCCCTCCGAAGGGCTCGCCATCGCCATCGACGATGCTGGCGCGGATGCCGCCGTAGCGCACGTCGGCGGGGGTCATGAGGTTCAGATACCATTCGGCGAAGCGCGCCAGCTTCGGCTCGGTCTCCCAGTCCTTATAACCGAGCATCTTGCGCTGCATCACCACGTTGTGGTTCGGGGTGAACGTTCCGGCGTAGTGCGGGCAGGCGGTCGAGGCGCCGAACTCGTTGATCTGCCCGAATGAGGGCGCGACCGAATCCCACCCGCCAGGCGACTTCAGGTGCGGGGCCATTGCCGGATGCGAGGCGATGAACCAGGTGTAGATAGCGCGCGCCCCCATCCACTGCTGCGGCATGTTGGCGGTGCCCATGTTGACCCTGGCCAGCAACTCCCCCCTGTTGCCGACCTGGAAGGGGTACTGGTCGTTGTCCCAGAGCCAGTTGGCGAAGAGCGCGATGCCGGCCTTCATGCGCGCCTTTTCCTCCGGGGTGAGCACACCGCTGGCAAGGAGCTGGTCGTAGCGGTCCACCTTGGGGGGAGGGATCAGCCAGGGCTGGCTCGAATACTTCATCGACATGTATCCATGGCCGTTGGCCCAGTCGTCCACCAGGCCGCCCATGTCCTTGTGCAGTTGCTCGGCCATGGCGTGCGCCTTGTCGCCGGTGGTATCCCGCCACATGTCGAAGAGATCGCGGTAGTACGGGTCGCTGTTGCGGCAGGCCTGGTAGTAGGCCTCGTCCGTGCGTAGCCGCCGGATCATGGCCTCGATCGCCGGCCGCGGCATGTACATGGCGCCGAACGGCGGATTCGGATCGGGATAGTCGAGCTGCCACTGAATGAGCTTCTGGAGATTGATGCCGTTGCCGTGCAGGACCCACTGCTTTTTGATGCCCGGGACGTCGGTGAGTCGGGCCGGCGCATCGGCCCGCGTGCCGGCGAAGATCCCCCACGCGAAGCGGATCGTGCGCTTCGAGGTGTCGAGGTACAGCGAGTTGTCCGGACCACGGAGGCCGGTCTCGACCGTGATTCCGGCGTCGGGCCCCGGGCGGCTGTAGATGCCCGGGCCGCTGCCGCCCGCGCCGATCAGGCGCGAGGGGGCGCCGGCGAAGATGCCCGCCAGGTTGCTGTCGGGCTTCCCGCCCGCGTCGTACATCTGCCAGTACCAGCCGGTGTTGCTGGCCCAAGGATCCCACAGCCGCATCCATTGCCGTATGCCATCGCCCTCATCCGTACGATATCCGACCTCCACCGGCTTGGAGTAATTCAAATCCACGATGGCGTCCATGCCGGGGCGCGCATGCGCGGGGGGGTATTTTGAGCCATCTTCGATGCGGCCGTACTTTGGATCGGAAGAGTTATGGCCGCAGTAGCGCAGTTGCGTGGGGCGCACGCCTTCATACAGGCTGAACGAGAAGGTGGAGTACAGGTCAGTGTCGGTCTCGATCAGGACCGAGGGCTGCCCCCGTTCCAGCGTAAGGGTGGTGGTGTAGTGGGCCGGGCCCGAGGGACGGACCTTCAGCGCGCCGCAGGTCAACTCCGGGCAGGTGATGTCGTATCTCACCCTGACCACAGCGCGCACCGGGCCCTTTTCCTTCACCGTCACGGTCATGGCATCCACGCGGGTGATCTCGCCCTCATTCCTGACCTTGAACTCCAGATTCGTGCCAGCCGACGACCAGCGGCCATCACGGAAGCGCACGCCCTGGATCGGGGCTTTCGGGGAGTTGGTCAGCGGAGTGTAGACCTTGGGTACACGGACCCCGGTGAGATCGTTGGTGATCTCGATGTAGTCCGGATGAGACTCGTCCACCTTCACGCCGTCGAGTGCCTGTGGCCCGCGATCGGCCATGAGCTTGAAGGTCCGGGTGGCGTTGGCTGGCAGATCCATACAGAAAGCGATGCTCCCGTGGGGACCGCCTTCAACGATCTGGAAGGCCGCCTCCTCCCCGGCGTCGTCCAGGAGACGGCATTCACGTGGGTCCACCTTCTCCTGCAACTCGAACACGACCACCTGGTCGGCGTGGGTAACACCGAAGTGCTCCTGGAGAGTGAACGTTTGCAGGGACTTCGGCTCTTGTGCGGCCGCGCCGACCGCCAACCAGAACGTCATGACGATAGCTGCTATGAACAAACAGGACTTCTTCAAAATGGCTTCTCCTTTGAATAGTGCTTAGGTTGTAATTGCTTCAATTCTTGGCCCCTTTTCACCGGGGCGTGTGTCACGCGGCGCCCTCCCGGGTGATCCGCGAAACGTTGCTATTCTGGTTGCTGGTCATTCCGCGGCCGTTTGCAGCAGCGTCACGGTCGCCTTGCCTCCGGCCACACAGAGGCTCTCCAGCTTCAGCTCCTGCGGCTTGGCGTCGTCGAATACCGGTTCGATCTCCAGGACGTGTGGTGTCCCGGCATCGAGACCGCGGCCAACCTCCCAGAGGAGGAACCCGTTCCCAGTCTTCCAGCGATTGCCTTCGAACCAGTCCGCGCCCTTCTCCTGCCCGCCTTGGCCAGTCACGGCGACGCCGTCGGATGCGGCGGTCGATTTCTCCGCCGAGCTCGTGCCGGTTAAGCGCCACGCGGCCAAGCCGGTCCGTAACCCGGGGCGAGACGATATCGAACGGGGTTTGATCCCACTGGCCGGCCTGGATGAATGCGGTCAGGAACAGTTGGCAAAACAGGAAGTTAATCGTTGTTTTCATAGAAAGAACTTAATGATGATGGTTTTATCATCCCGCGTCGCGACGGAATCACTTCCCCGGCAGCGCAAACTGCAGCCGGACAAATCGGACGTCATAGGGCTTTAGCACGAGAGACTCGATGCCGTTTTGAATGGACTCACCGAGCGCATTGACCTCCGCAGCTGCTTCGATGTCAGCCCAGGTCTTGATATTGCCCCGATCGAGCGTGGTCGTCTCGCCCGCCACCTCGCGCACATGCAGCACGACCCCTCCACCCACGGCAGGTTGCGTGTCCACCACCACGACTCCCGGCACATCGATGCTCACCAGCGAGAGCGCGGGAGGCTCGGATGACTTCCCGGACTTAATCGGTGGCAGCACGCGCGTCGTCAAGGGAAGGCGCGAGCCCCAACCGAAGCGCGTGGCCGCGGCATTGCCGGGATCGCGGGTCGAGGTCAGGAAGTAGCTCCAGCGGAAGTCGCCCTCCTGGGTGAGGCGGAAGTTCGTGAACCAGTAATTGTTCATCACCCAGGAATAGACGTGCGGCTGCGCGACGCGCGTCACCCGCTGCCACTTGCCCAGATTGATCTCACCCAATTGCACCAGCGGCGCGCCGGCGCTGCCCCAGATGATTTGCCCCTGCGGATGCCGCACCGTGAGGAAGTTCTGCACCGTCTGCCAGTCCGACGACGAGCCGGGGATCTGATCCAGGCCCGGTCGCACAAGGCCGCCCTGGGCTTCGTAGGCGATCTGCGCGTCCGCCGGCGCGAACGGGAAGGCTACGTACACGGCTTCGGGTTGAGGCACCGCCAGCTTGCGGAGCGTCCAGTGGAACTCGATGCGCTTCTCCGGCTGGAACAGGCGGATCTCCAGCCGCGCGCCGTTGGTTTCGGCACAGCCCTCCAGGCGTCCGCTCAAGACGATGCTCTTCCACACTGGTCCTTGGGCTCCGGGTTGCACGGTGATGTTCGTCCACGCCGCACGGCGGAAGCGATCCGGGGCGGGCTTCCGCTGCTCATGCATCCGGTTCAGCACGTCGCGCTTTTCGGTCAGCGTTTCGTGGAGCAATTGGCCGAAGCCCCACGGGGCCGCGGCATCCACCAGGTCCCGGCCGGTTTCCTTGTCCACGAGCCGCGTGACCGCGCCCTTCTGAGGATCCACGGCGAGTTCGTAGAAGGCGTTGTCGAGTTGGGTCAGTGCCGTTGTGGTCACAGCGGGCCGGGGTCGGTTGGTCGTCTCGATTCGGAACAGCCGGTAGCCGAGGGCGGGGATGTTCCGGGCCCAAAGCGCCCAATAATCGCCTTCGGACCGGCGGTTCAGCGCCTGCGCTGGCACCGCCTCACCCGTCTCGGCGTCCACGATCCGGAACTCGCGATCCCTCGGAAGGATCTGGTGATCGATGAACACGTGCGCCAGGCCCGAGCGCGGCCAGTTCAGCGTGTTGACCACGGCAATGGTCGGGACCTCGGCCCGCGGCAGGAACTCCTGGAACAGCCCCCAGGCGTCTTCGCGCAGCAAGCTGGCGTCCTTGACGGCGGTCCACACATAGGCCGATTTCTCGCTCCACTGCACCTGGCTGTTCTCGGCCAGCGCATCGTCCACGCTTTCGGCCGCGCCAAACGTATGCTCGTCGTAGAACATCAAGTTCTCCTGCACGTCGGCCGCGCGGCGCAGGGTTGCCTCCGGGATACTACGCCCGCGCAGGGCCGACATGGCCAGCAAGGCCTCGGTGACCTGCACCAGCGCATGCGTCTTCCGCGACGCCGCTGTCTCCCGCGCGGCGGATCCGAAGCCATCCGTCCACCAATCCGGCCAGGCCTGGCGATGCACGGCCAACTCCTTCCCGTGCTCCCGTTCGACAAACTCGAGAAACTCGCGCGCGACCGACACCCGCAGCTTGGGCCAGACATGTTGTTCGTTCCAGCGCCGGACCAGGTCGCTGGCGATGGTCGACGGCGGCGAGTTGTCTATGTAATAGCCGGAAAACTGGACCGCAGCGCGGTCAAAAGGATACTTCCGCTCTTCGAGCGAGCGCAGGTACTTCGTCAGCTCGGCGCCAAACTTGGCCGCATCGCCCGTGTGGATTCCCCAGGAATTGCCCAGGTGATATTGGTCGGCGCGATAGGCTAGCATTCGCCGTCCCGAGGGAGCTTCCCACCAAAAGGCCGTCGGCTGGTCAAACGGAAGGATCGACCGGGTCTGGTTGATGCCCATCGTCAAATACCGGATGCCGATCCCCGGCAAATAATCCGGCAGGCACCACGCCGCGCCGTTCACATCGTTCTGCATGGCGGTGACCACCGGCAGACGGAGATCGCCCGCGAGGGCGCGCAGACTTTGCAGCGACGCCCGGATCGAACTCTCCGTCGCGATTTCCGAGAGGTTCAGCAACAGGCCGGCGATTTCCACCCGGCCTTCCCGCACCCGGCGTTTCAAACGCTCGAGCTGAGCCGGCGGACGCGATTTCAGAAACTCGCGCACGGCCCAGAACGTTTCGCAAGTCCAACGGAACTTCGCATCGTCAGGGTAATCGTCGGTCAGATCGCAGTAATCCAGCGCAAAATCGAGGAATCGGAGGCTTTCGGGCAGCATCTCCGTCTGTGGCCGGGTGTAGCCGATGTCCGTGTGCGTGTGCTGCGTGAGATAGACGGTCCAAGGCTTGGGGGGCGCG
>Ga0114918_10000751_pt1 | contig 28527 bp, 34 predicted proteins | sample LantaG_FD_87015 | JGI IMG/M metagenome (GOLD analysis project Ga0114918, IMG submission 87015) | Deep subsurface microbial communities from Baltic Sea to uncover new lineages of life (NeLLi) - Landsort_02402 metaG | ecosystem: Environmental > Aquatic > Marine > Oceanic > Sediment | place...
AAGTTGCCAAGAGTGGTGTAGTGCACCTCGATACCACGATCACGGAAGTGTGCAGCCACGGTGCGATCTTTCACAGCGATTTTGGCATCCTGCGGGGGTTCCATGCCCGGTTTGGGCGAGGTACTGCAGGCTGATAGACCCAACATGGCCATCACGGCCAGGGCTAGTGCTGTTTTTTTCATTGCTTGGCTCCAGGTTTGACCCAATCTCCTACTTTGTTGATACCAGCACCAATATCGGTGCGAGCTCCGTCGACCGTGGCACATCCGGTCAAAATCAACGCCAATACCATTGCGGCGATTGTCTTCATAGTTTCTCCTTTTTCACTAGTCAAAAAAAATCCTACCATGTGCAAAGTATACACAAGATAGGATTTTCTGGTCAACCGCAGCTAGAACTGTGCGATCACAGTGCCCACGATAGGTATCACGAAGATCATGATCCAAATCACGACTTCGGGCTCACGCATCTGATTTCACAGTGGGCTTGATCATGTAGGCCTTCATGATGCCTTCGCCGAATTTGTTGTAGTCAAATCGCGTGGCATCTTGTACATGCTTGATGGTTTCATTCACGATGGTGCTGGTGGCGTCAAATGTGGCGCGAGATGCGCGTTTGGTATATTCGGTCTGGCTGTCAACAAACTCGTTGAGTGTGGCGGCAATCTTTGCGTCGGTGACAAAGGTCTTGACGAATTGCTTTTTGCTGTTTTGAATCTGATCAATTACTGTGTCAAACATGGTTTTCTCCTTTTGGGTAGGTTAGTGTTGCACCGCAATATTTAGTATTATGTTGCAAAACCACAAATTTTCCTAGAGGTTTCGGTGAAATCTCTCAGAATTTAGTGCTGGCCAACACGATTTTGCAGATGTGTTCCAGGCGTTCTATGTGTTCAAACGCGCGCCAAGGCGAGGTGTCTATGGCAACCACTCCGTGTCCTTTGATGCCCACGATGTCCGCATTGATGAATCCCTGTGCGTCAAGGCCGAAACTTTGAAAACTTTGATCAGCTAACTCCTGGCTGATGGGAGGCACATCAGGAACATTTGGACCCACATGTGTGTAACGACTCAGTTCAGGAAAGTCTTGGGCCAACTCGGACAATTCAATGCCGCGATGCATAGCGGCGACACAATAGGTGGGATGGAAATGCATCACAACACGCACATCTGTAGCGTGCTGGCCCATGCATCGTTGTAGGCCGAAATGCAAAGGCAGCTCACCGCTGGGACGCAATTGGCTGCTGATATCAGTGTAGGGCAATTCCTGCCAGAACGGTGTATCGCGTTCTACGATCGCAATTTTCTTGAACTGGTCAGGCTGCAGTGTCTGTTTGCGCACACCGGACGGTGTGATGTAAAAGTGATCACGATCGTGATGACGTATAGACACATTTCCATCTCGACTGGTGATCCAGTTCCGACGATATGCTTCGATCATGGTTTCGCAAATGGTTTCTAACATGTCAATCCTTGAAAGTTTTGTACAGACCCCCGACACAGGAAACTACAATGCCCGCAGGTGCTAAGAACGCCAGATAATACCAATGTCACACTACCAATGCCGGATCGTGTTGGCAATAATAAAACCGCAGGTCACGACGTGTATTACCACCCACGAAGTCTTGAGAATCAGAGCTATCCTGGCTTCACGTAGCGTGAGGATGGGTATCCGGGGGCGATCTTGATCGTTGGTTCCCATGACATGCCCAGTGGCACGCGCCCAGATGCGTTCAACTGTGTTCAATGGAACTGCTCTTCTTCGGTTGAACCTTTGAGTGCCTGTGTTGATGCATCGGTTTCAATGGTGGTGGTGACTCGGTCAAAGTATCCGGTGCCTACTTCACGCTGATACCACGCCAGCGTGCATCGGTTGCCCACGAATTCTGCAGTGAAGTAACACGTGATTCAAATCCTGATCTTGCCATTTCTAATGTTCTCCTGATGACCTATTTATTGCCCTGCAAGATATCATTGGGCAAAATCTCAAATGGCGTAAATACTGCAAAGGAGAAATTTCATGGATCCAATTATTTTAATCATAGGCGCAGTCGTAGTAGCTGTAGGTGCTGTAATTTTTGCAAATCGGCGCAAAGGTATTGATGTCAATCAAGACAGTCGAGTGGATGTGAAAGATCTCACACAAGCAGTATCTAACACAGTAGACACAGTCAAGCAGGCCATGGATGTCAACAAAGATGGCAAACTCGACAGCGAAGATGCAAAAGCTGTGGTCAATAAAGCCAAAGCTACTGCCAAGCGCACAGTTGCCAAAGTCCGGACACCAAATCAAAGAAAATCCACGACTAAAAAACCCGCTAAATGATGTCTGAAGCCCAGGACTCGTCTCTCAAGTGTCACTTGGCAGAATACGGTCTGGGGGTTACCAATTCAGGTACTCTGGCTCCCTGCTGTCAATGGCACCCTCACCTGGTGGGCAAGGAATATTATGCCACTTGGCAAGACACTGAACGGTTCAATCGCGAAATAAGACCAAAAATATTGGCGGATCTCAATGCTGGCATCAAACATCCAGGATGCCAACACTGTTGGCAAGAAGAACAATATGGTCATAAGAGTCTGCGGCTGGACTGGAACTCTAGGGTTCCTGCTTCCGAGCTAGAAAAAGCCAGGCAAGGCACAGACTATGTGCTTGACATCGAGCTCAGCCTCGGTAATCTATGCAATCTACGCTGTATGATGTGTGGTCCTTATGCCAGCAGTCTCTGGGCCACTACTTTTGACAAAAATCAAGAACAGTTGATAAAATGGCAGCATTCGGTACGCGGCCGTGCAAATTGGTGGGAAGAGCCAGGTTTCATGGATTGGTTGAGATCCAATCTAACCACTGCTCTAAGAATAGATATCACAGGCGGCGAACCATTGATCATTCCACAGACCGAAGAAATATTGGAAATGATTGTGGAGATTGGTAGGGCCGATGATATCGCATTGCAATTCAACAGTAATTTTACCAAAGTCAGTGATCGCATACTCAAGAGTATTAGGCAAATCAAACATACAGGTATCGCCATCAGTCTCGAAGGTACAGGTACAATGAATGATTATGTGCGCTATCCCAGTCGTTGGTCGGAGATAGAATCAAATGTGCAACGGGTCATACGCGATGCTCCAAATGTCGGGCTCTGTGTTAATCACACCTTACAGCATGCCAGCGTGTATTCTTTGCCTGCTTTGATCGAATGGAGTCATTGCAATAACCTTATGCTGCATTTGACCACAGTACAAGGCCATCCACATCTGGGTATCAACGGTGCGCCACCCAAAGATCTCAAAAGGATGATAGACTGGGCAGAGCAATACCAGTGGCCCGAACAACCTTGGCTGAAATCCAAGTCAGTGAAAGAATATATTTTGGGGCTGCGTGACATAAGATTTGATCACCAAGTCTATCAATCTTATAGAGATTACATCAAAGTCATTGACCAATTAAACAGCATGAGCTACGATGAAATATTCCAGCCCAGTTCAATTTCGTGACAGATTTCATGCCTGATATATCATACGGCCTAGTCCCACCAGATCGATAGTCACCAACAGCAAGTAATTGGCCAGCATGCCAAAGCTCTGACGGGTCCAAGCTGCCCAGGCATAGATGGCACATCCTATGATGAAAAAAGGATAGATCCAGATCAAGGGCGGCGTGGGCACCGTAGCTGCCATCACTAGACTGCATCCGATGCTCATGGCCCAGGCCAACACTTCGAGACTGAATCTCATGGGCCAGCTTTGGAAGTCTTCGCGTATCCAGACCAGCGTGGGCTGGAACAATTCAATCATCTTGATTTATTTTTTTGGTAGGTTTGGTTGCGACAAAGGATCTGGCGCAGCTACCGGATGTCGTGCGCAGGCACTGCTAGCTCCTTGACCGGCCTCGGTTAAAAATTTGGTGCCTTTGGCTATCTGGCCTATAGGACAGCTACATGTGGCAGTGACCGTACCATTGGTGGGGTGCTTGTCATACCTACACATCATGCCCCAACAGTTGGCAGATTCCTGGGCCAACTCTCCCGGGCAGGCTTGGGCTTTTGCCCGCGTCTTGGATGGAGGCACACGCAGGAAATCATTGGCTTCCTGCGGATAATGGAATCCCTCCACCAGCCTAGGAGCAAACAAGCTCCAGACTTGGGTGGTAGGATCAACCACATCACAGGTACCTTTCATGACTCCGGCGCTGAGATCAGCTATGCTGGGTCCTTCCAACACTGGACATTGGCATACCACTTCGGGATAGGTGACTCCGTCGTTGGTGGTGATGGTGCGTCCGGTCTTGGTACAGGTGCTGGCAGCACATAAAGCATACTTGCCCTGGCAAACGGTCAGTGCAGATGTCTGTGCTTGAGCTACAGTGGCAACAAGTACGACCAGAGCGGCTGTGAAAATTTTGATGTTCATGACGATTCCTTTGAATTTTAAGTTTGAAACGACACCCTAGAGTGTATGAGAGGCTACTTGTCTAAGAGTGTAGCAGCAAAAGCATCACGGGCGAGATTCTTACCTTTGCTTTCGCACTGGATGTCAAATTCTTCGGAGAAAGTGACAGCCCACTCATTCACAGCACGATTCCAGTAAAAGTCCGAATGCGCACGCAGTTTGGCTTTTTTGTAACCTTTACTTAGCAGATCGGCCATGTCAGGTAATACATTTGCATCATGACCGACGAGTAGGTCTTCACGGCTGACACTGTAATGTATGACAGGCCTGCGAGCGCCACGCCAGCTGTCACGTATCCGTTTAACACGGTCATCTTGGGGAGAAATGTATTCACCGGTCCTGATCCAATGATGATGGATATCTAGAACAAGCGCCAGGTCATCAGCGAGTTGAAGACTGGCATCGATGCCCCAGGACATTTCGTCGTTTTCGATAGTGATGCAATTGCGGGCTTCGGCACTGAGTCGTGGCAAGGCGGCTCGAATACCTGCAGGACCTTGGCGTCCAGATATGTGAACATTGATCTTGAAATCTTGGAACGTTTTTCCATAACCCATCCACCGCGCCATGTCGGCATGATATTCAAACTCCTCTATGCTCCTATTTACTATGTCTTCGTTGTCAGACGCCAACACGCAGAACTGTCCGGGATGGAACGACAGTCGCACACCAAGTCTGCGGGCAGCCTCGCCCACGGGAGCGAATATTCGTTCGCAATGATCTTGTATCTCCCGGCGTTGCCACCAGGCTTTCCAATCTCGCTCTGTGTAGCCCTGCAACATTTCCGATCCCAGTCGCACCATGCGGAATTCTGGACGCAAGGCCCCCACGGCTTCCACCATCTTGAGGGCAGCGGCTGCGTTGTGATTCATGATGTCCCACTGGCGTTGTTCGGCTTCTTCGCGATGTTCGCGCAGCCAACGCATGGTGGTTGAGCGGCCGTTGAGTTCGCGGTTGGCAGCATTGACCTTCATTCCTCCGCATTCCGAGGGATCGGTCAACCATTTGCAACAAAAGCCGATTCGACGCATGATTGTTATCTCAGGATTGATCAGACAACAATGTTAACACATTTGACAACGAATCACAAGTGAAATTGGCAAGAGATCCAAAACTGGCATCAGTGTCCGACGGCGGATCAATCAGCACCCATTGTGTATGATCAAAACCACGTATCAAGCTCAGGATGATACCATATCTGTTTTTGACCATACGATCTTTGATGGTATCCCCGCTGGATTCAGGTGTAGATAGATCAAAACCGAACAAGAGCACGATGTCTGAGTTGGCAGCAGCCAGATTCATGGCTATCACATCGTCGATGTCTTTGGCTTCCATCCAATTGGGACTGTCGTACAGGTTCACATCGTTGGGTCTTCCTAGATCGGTGTAGAGAGTGCGTGGAATGTAAAGATTGGAATGAAGTTGTATTTTTCTTTCCAGCATCAATTTACATGCACTGACACCGCTGGCTACCACATTATCGGTTTTCCATGATCGCCAGGTGTTGTGTGCTCCCCAGATTGGCCCTATGTGTTTGATGTCGTTGAGCTCACAGTTGTCTGGACGTTGACTGCCACTGGCCACGATCCACACAGTTTTCATTGTTCAACAACCTTGAGAGATTTCCATTTATACCCACCCAAGCACGTCCAAGCAAAAGGCTGTCCTGGTTTGGGATCGCTGTTGAACAGTATATCTCCGCGAGTGCCGCTGTGCCCCGGAGTGTGATCAGTGAATCCCAGGCAGAAACGGTCTACTGTGATATTTTGATCAAAACTCACTTGACCATCTTCGTTGATACGAATCGATGGTCGGCGATTGATACCGATAGACAGAGTTTGTCTACGGCCAGTGCCCAAGAACGCTCCATCCTTGCTGTGCTTGCCCAACAACAAGTTGACTTCCTCGTCCCAGATACTCAACGCCATTTCAGGATCTTTGGTATTGATACCCACGCGTTTGCTGGATATTTGCATGACGCCAGACAGCGAAGATTCTCCTGATACAGTGAGCTTTTCCAGCACGCCCACTGTTGCAAGATTGCTGTGTGTGATATGCGATCCCAGGGTGGCGTCTTTGACCAACTGCTGCCCCCCAACAGTCACTGAATCAAAGTCAATGCCTTGTGTTTTTGCCAGGGCCAGCACCTGAGATATCAAAGTTTCTCGCCAGGTTTGATCTATGTGATTGTTAACACGTTCAGCTACAGCATCTTCTAATTTTTGCCAGGCACGATTGTCAAGGTTGATATCACCACGCACAGCGAGATCTTTGACACGCAAGCAGCCGCCGACTTCGGCATCCATCTCCACATTGGCAGAAACACTGCTCAAAGCAGTGTTGATTACCACTGCTTCGTCCATGATCACCATCTGTGTGCGGCTGGCACGATCTGTGATACCTGCGCTGTTGAAATTCTCAACCAACTTGTAGCGCCAGCTTTCCAAAGCTGCATCGATTTGATCCCGGATCATGGTCTGTAGATCGATGTTGCTGATGCGACCTACCAATTTTTGGCTAACTTGTTGTTGTGCTCGTTGTTCAACCTGGATCAACCAATCTGGGTCAAGAACCAGATCGTCCACTGTCTTTAAGATAATGGGTGTGATTGTATTTTGTACCGCAGAATTCACCGCGGTCTTGACCACATCATTGAAATCGAGTTCAGCCATGATCCCTCCTTAGATCCAATGTCACACAATGGAATCCACCGCCCAGCGTGCGTGAATGGCTGAGTTGCATAGGAATCACTGTGAATCTATGCTGCTCAAGTTGTCTGATTAGATCTGTTTGCAAGACATCCACTATGACGCACTGTGGGTCCACAGCCAGCATGTTCATGCCAATCCATTTGCTGGCATAAGGATAATCACGGAACGACTGTGCCACAACATCATCTACCCATATCTTGGTCCATCCTTCAAAGACCCGCGGACAATTGGATTCATTGACACGTTGTGCATTGAGAACCACAACCCCATCGCGTATGGCAGACACTGTGCTGTCTATGTGAGTGCCTCCATAAAAATCGCAGACTTCGATCTGATATTCTGGAAGTTGATCCGTCAACCATTTGATCGCAGAATCAGAACCACTGGAGCTGCGCAGAATCAACAGTGTGTCATTGATTCTGCAAACATTTGCAGCATCCAATACCATCCCGGTATCATCTGTGGGCATAGTGATCACACGATTGGCCCTTTCGATGACAAAATCTAGACACTCGATCTCTTGATTGCGGCATGGCATCATCATGTTAGGTACCACTACTGTGTTGTCCAAGATCAACAACCTATCTCTGGGACAGTAATTATAAAGTCCATCAGTTGCACTGAAGTCTTTGGTCCGGGGACGCTGCACGGTTATGTCCAGACCTTCCAGCACTTTGGCTAGCTCGTCCAACTCACGTTGTGCAGTGAGTATCACATCATTGTTGACCCGGCCCTGTGGTATTGGCGTTTCTTTCCAGGCAGTTTCTACTTTCAATAAATCAGTGGGCCAAAAAGCGCCGACCGCGGAACCTACCACTATTTCCTGTAAAGGATCCCATTCATTGCGTGAGCATATCATTCAACCACTCCTGTGATTTGCAAGGTATATCGATTGGTGTGACCCATGTTGGCTGCTAGATGTGGGCAATCGCCGTGCCAATAAAAAACATCCCCGGCCTTCCAAGGCACCTGGACAGTGTTGGCCAATTCAAAATAATGCCCACTCTGCCAATCCTCTAACATGACCAGATATCTTCTTATGTTCATAATATCGTCGATGTCGTGTAGTTCACAGAATTTTTTATAGGTATCACCGTGTTGCGGTAAAACTGTGCCCGGTGTCATCCGATACAAACTCCAACTGAAAAATTTCAATGGTAATTTTTGCTGGAAGGGCTTGACAAAGTCGGGTTGGACATATCGCATATCGTAGAGATCGCCGGTGAATCTTTGGTTTTCGAATCCCAGATCCATCCACAGGCGTCGAGTCTCTGGATCATTGAAAGGTTCGTATCTGTATGGCAGATCGCGATACTCTGTGCTCCACCATGGCTGTATTTTGGTCTGTCCCCATACCCGATTATTGCTGTCTAGAATTGCCATAATGCAGGACCTTTATACCAGACATGTCCAAAGGCAGCCGTCGCCATGGGTCAACGATAACTGATCCCGGGCGTATTTCACAATACGGTCTGGTATCATCTTGTTCGCCGATATATTCGTAGGTGATTTTACGATTGTGGGCCCAAAGGTACACAGCTGGCACTGACACATCTGCTACCACACCATCAGTGTCGTCGGCCAAGGGATCAAGATACAAAACATGGCGACCAGATTTTTCCACATAGAATCCTACCAACGTAGAATAACTTCCTATGCAATATTCCACGTCTGGTTTATAGGCCTTGCCATGTATGACTATGGGTAGATTGCCATTTGCCTCACTGGTTTCAATGAGATAGTGTGCGAGATTTTCAGCCTGCACCTCTCGAGCATGCATGATGGTATCAAACATGTCATAACCGATGTTGTATTCTTTGGCCAACCAACGCAGTGCGATGTTGTCCCGAGGATGGCATGCGCCTGCATCGCCCATGCCTGCGGTCATGTATTTGGGTCCCATGATGCGCATGGTAGATTGAGCCAAGGCATCTGTGACCACATCAACGTTGATGTTGCCGATGCGCATGGCAAAATCTTGTATCATGTTGGCCAGCCCTACCTTGGCGGATATGAAAGTGTTGTAGAAGATTTTGATGGCTTCACATTCATCCCAGGTTCCAACCACATATCGCGGATTGTTTTGCATTATGGTTTTGTAGAGCTCAATCAATTCTCCTGCCAGTGTGGTTCGGTCACCATCACGGGTGCCAATCATGACCATTTCGGGATTGACCATGTCCATTTCACTGATCCCATGGCTATGAGATAGGGATTGTACAGGAATTGATGTTGTGTATCCAATAAATCTATGAAATGCCGGCGAGTGGTTCCTGGCAACACCGTGGATATCAACACCACTTTTTTTGGCGAGTCAGCGAACTCGTTGATCTTGTGCAAGGCATCCTTGACTGCTGCATGTCCAAAATCCTTGGGCTCTTTGTGGCTTGAAGGCACAGAGCCATCATATCCAGATTCGTGTGGTGTAGGTACTGCTATAAAAATCCATTCGCTGTTGCGGATGGTTTGTTCTGGCGTGGTTATTTTTACGCTGTCACTGACACGTGGGTAGATATCATATCCACACACCTCATGCTTTTCGGCAAACACTTCGGCACAATCCATGCCTAGTTTACCTAATCCTATAAACCCTATTTTCATATACAATGATCTCCGTTTCAAGTTTTTTTACAAGATGATTTGATCTTGTGGGCTAGATCAACCTCAATGCATACCCATCGAAAATTTATCAGATCACTGTAGATTGTCTGAGTGGGTGTTATTGAAGAATAAAATGCTGTCAAGAACTTTGCGTTACACACCAATATTCTACGTAGATTATTTATTTTTCCAAGGACTGGCATAAAAAAAACAAGTGCATGATCTGATCAAAAAAACCAACATTGATACCCTGCAGTAGTAGGCTGATAGATAGAATGATATTGTGGACACTGCTAGGGTTGTTTGTCAATCACGTGTGTCCAGTCCGGCATATCGTACTGGGTTAGATCTTCCAGGCGTTTCTTCATTATGGCATAGTAACTGTCTACCTGGCAGGCCCATTTTCCAACCAGTTGTTCGAGATATCCAGCTGCGTTTTTCCAGTTTTGGGTTTGATAACTCTCCAGAAGTTTGGCGTGCAGCCCTCTCAGTGTGTCAACTTGCCATAGTTCAGTCATTGGCACAGTGGCTGGATCTAACACGCACCATGATATCTTGACCTCATCGTTGATACGGAAGGTGTCTAATTCTAACAAGATATACCTTGCGGTCATTTCAGCTGCGTCTTCGCGGTTGGCAAATATAATGTTCATGTGGTTTCCATTTAAATAACTGTGATGCTGGCCTTTGACATAATATCTGATCTACACTTGTCTGTCAACGACAATTTTTGTTGGGAAGGTCAGGCCACTGCTCCTATTTGTTTGGTGCTGGGCGACATTTGCCGTGATCATCATCAACTGCAACAAGTATTGACCACTCTTAGATCCGAGTATGCCACAGTGCTATATATCGACGGCAACGAAGAACACAAAGATCTATGGCCTGATTTCCAGGCCAGTCACCAAAGTATCTGCCAGGTGTGCCGAGACTCGGATGTGGTCTATCTCTATGACAACATGGTTGTCATCAATGGAGTGGGATTTGTAGGTACCAACGGTTGGTGGACCTGGGATTTTGATACCGATATAGATCCACAACAATTGTATCAATGGTTTGTTTCTACCTATCGATGTCACAGTGACGTGCCAGAACTGATCAGTCGCATGGCCGAGGTTGACACAGACTATCTTGGCAGTTGTGTGAGACGCGCCCAAACCATGCCAGATGTCAATAAACTGGTGCTGGCCACACACACTGTTCCCGTAGCAGATATCATACTCAATGACATCGACTTTGCAGGATCATACAAATGCAATGTGATGGGCAATTCACTGATGTTTGACGTACATGCCCTTGATACCGAGCACAAGATTTCACACTGGTGTTTTGGGCATTATCATGGATTGGTGGATCAATATATTGGCAACACAAGACTGATCAACAACTGTCGTGGTAGATCCGGTAGTGCACAATACAAGAGTGTCTACTTTCCACGACGTGTGGAAGTGTAGTCATTATCCAACTTCAGGCTCTAGACGTATCTGCAGAGGAAAACCATTGGCACGTGCAGCCAATGTGATTTCCACGCCCTTTTGTTCGGCAATTTCAAATGGCAGCACTGCTACCACAGCACTGCCAGTGTTATGTATGTCCTCGGTGATGACCAGGGCAGTATCAGTGGTGTAGGAAAAATAGGTTATCAGGCTGTCAATCACAAACTCAATGCTGGTTTTGTTGTCATTGATGTAGACCACACGGAACATAGGCGGTTCCTGTAGTTCGAGATTGACAGCGATGTTGGTTTGGCTTGAAGTATCTGTGCTCATCGTTTATTCCCACATGGTGCAAGGGGCATCGCCCCTTGCACTTGTTATTTACTAGATTATACTAGTTCGCGTAGGTTATAGCGATCTGTTTGGGCTTTTGGCTTTCAGGAATCATTCGTTCCAGCTTGACGGTGAGTATTCCATCCTGCATAACCGCGTCTTTGACTTCAACATAATCGGCCAAAGCAAAGGTACGAGCCCAGTCTCTGTTGCTGATACCATGATGCAGATATTCAACCTCGGGATTTGCATCACTGGATCGGCGCCCCAGTACAGTGAGCATACCTTCGTGATACTTAACTTCAATCTCGCCCTTTAAAAATCCTGCGGCTGCTATACGGATCTCGTAATGATCGTCTTTGACTTTGACTATGTCATAGGGAGGATAGTTGCCAGAAGTGGCTGCGGTATCCAGTTGATTGACGATGCGATTGAAGAGGCTGTCTACCCCCACAGAGTTCCTGTAGAAGGGCGTGAGGTCAAACGAAGTGATTTTAGTCATGATGTCTTCTCCTTTGTTAAGCAAGTTGACTAACGTGTAGCCCGACCATCGGCACTACATGGTTATTTATACAGCGAATTCCGCTGACTGTCAAGTTTGATTGGCGTTTTTGATCAGGTAATCGCTGTGATTCCAGGTCATGAAAAACAAGGTGAAGTGTTCAGAACAGTTGAGGCCCAGTCTCAGCCGGAGACCTTTGACCACTTTGGTGGTGTAGGGCACGCTATGCGAGCATGCCCAATGGTTTATTTGTTCTTGCAGTGTGTCGAAATCATCGCTGGCTGTGAGTATGTCAAATTCAATGTACATCAGTACATGCGAGTTGGTAATTTTTGGCTTGAGACATGCTTTTTCCAGCGTTGTTTGGCCTGGCTGCGTTTGGTTTTGCGACGGGTAGTGGGTTTTTGATAGGTTTCTCGGTCACGCAGCTCCTGCAAAAGCCCACTGCTTTGTATCTTTTTCTTGAATTTGCGTAGTGCTTTGTCTATGTTGTCGCCAGTGACCAACACTGATCGTCCGTAAAAATTCATTGGTTTCCTTGATTGATTTGATTAGGATTATTTACCAATGCATCATCCAATATAATCTGTTTGATCCCTTGTCGTTGGTAGGTTTTGGCATGAAACATGTGTGGCAAGAGTGCTCTTTCAAGTTCGCTCTGTAGAGCACGTGCTCCGGTGTTGTATGTCATGGCCCTGTCCACTAGAGCATCAATCGCAGAGTCTTTGAAATTGAGATCAATGTGGTCCTGTGATAACAACCACTGGTATTGGGAAATCCAATTGTTTTTGATTGATGTCATGATAGCACGTAGATCATCTTTGGTCAGCTGTTCCAGACTGACTGTGACTGGGAAACGCCCTATCAGTTCAGGAATCAACCCAAACTTTACAAGATCATCCGCATTGAGGTCTCTGAGATGTGCCTGTGCTGCAGTGGAAATCCTACCGTTGAATCCTATATTGCTGCTGTATAACCTGTTGTGGATGATTGCTTCCAGGCCAACAAAGGCACCGCCGGCAATGAACAAAATATCACTGGTGTCAATTTCTATGACATCCTGCTGTGGATGTTTGCGATTACCACGTGCAGGAAATCTGCACACAGTGCCTTCCACGAGTTTGAGCAAGGCCTGCTGTACGCCTTCGCCGCTGACATCTCTGGTTATGCTGCTGCTTTCGCTTTTGCGTGCTATTTTGTCAATTTCATCGATAAACACTATGCCTTTCTGTGTTTTTTCGATGTCCTCCCCACTGGCCATATAAAGACGGCTTATCATCATTTCCACATCGTCGCCGACATAGCCTGCTTCAGTGACACTGGTAGCATCCGCGATCACAAACGGTATATCCAGAAAACGACTGACAGATCTTGCAAGCAGGGTTTTGCCGCTGCCGGTGGGACCCAGCATCAGCACATTGGCTTTGTCTACCTCGGGTGCGGCCGCATCACGATGCAGTCTCTTGTAATGATTTATCACTGCCACGGCCAATGTTATCTTGGCACGATCCTGTCCAATCACATATTGATCAAGGAAATTTTTCAGTGCCTGTGGATCATCGCGATCCTGGGCAGATCCGCTGGATGGTTGATTTTGGATGGCTGGTGTGTCGACCAGTAATTCTCTACAGAGTTCCACACACTCGTTGCAGATTGCTGATTCTGATCCCACTATGAGCTTGGCGACTTGTTCTTTGTTTTTGCCACAAAAGTTACAGGATTCTTGTTCTTTGGCCATGCATCAATCCTGTTTGAGATGTCGTTCGATCTGCTCGCGCTCTCCATCAGTCAACATGTCAAACTCGTAGTTGCCCAGCGAAATCTGTTCGATCAGGTGTGCGATATAGGCATCGTTGTAGGTATAGTTGTCAGTCATGTTTTTGTCTACATTGATCCATCGATCACCATTGAATTTGTAGAGTTCAGTAGGCACCTTGTCTATACGCACGAACAAATCTCCGCGTTGCGCCGAATCTGGCAAAGATCTTCCAAAATCAGCTTGGCGATGCAAACGAGAATCCTCGAGATACTGCAACCATGGTCCGTGGTCGATATAGCCCATGGCCAAGAGACGCCGTTGTTCTTTCAATGTTTTGCCAGGATTGTCTTGTTTCCACAATCTCTTGGCCTGCTTGAGTATCTGATCTTCATCTTCGTCGTCATCGTCATCGTCAGACTCTTGCCGGAATTGTGTTGGATCATCAATCTTGGCTTGATCGTCGTTGGTGCTCTCAGCAAAAACTGCGGTTTCAATTTTTGGAGCGGCCACCATTGGTGCTAGATTTTTGAACCCGAAGCCGCCCTGATCAAGGTAGGCAGGTCTTGGAAGATCCACTGGCGGTACATGGGGCTCCACGGCGTCAAGCTCTGGTTCAGGGTCTCGAGGTGGATCTGGGTCAGTAACACGAACAACATCAGGCTCTGGGGGAACAATGGGATCATGGTCAGGATCCTTTCTTTGACTTTCTCGGTGCCATTTCAGACTCTCGGTTGCTGCCAACAGCATCATTATAGCCAAGGGATCAAATACAGCCACCAGGATTATAATGACCCATCGCACTGCGCGTTCCAAGAGATTGGTATCAGGATTGTCTCCGTAGATCAAGGCAGCCACGTACTTGATGGGACCTACTTCGGCTTCGAGTCCACGAATTTCTTTGGCAATAGGGGCCCGCTCTTCTTGCAGGACTACTATGCGCTTCTGTGCCTCTTCGATGGTCTTGGTGAGAGCGTCGCGATCCCGGGACTGGCTGCGGCGTACCTGCAGAGCCAGTTCTGCTGGTGAACGCACTATGGTCCTCCCATCCCGCAGTTTTATTTCGCGGCTTTCACCTTTGGCAATAATGCCGTTCACAGTGTCGTCCATCTGTTTTATGAGACTGCGGCTGTTTTCTATCACAGCACGTTCGTTGGCGATGCGCTCATCAAACAAGGCTATCTGGGAGGTTCGATCTCCGGTAGGTATGATCTGATCGATGTGTGCTTTGGAAAGAAACCCAAATATGCCCATGGAGGTGATGACCATGAGTACCACCACTGCTGGTACCAGGTATGCCTTCATAATCCATCGGCACTGGCGCCAATGTTCGTGCAACCATACAGTCACAGTGAGCTTGGCGATTTCTAGGATAGTGCCCATGATCACTATGGGCATGATGGCAGCTGAGAAGATGGCCGCTAGGCCAACTATGCTATAAAAAGCAGCCACTGCCGAAAGACAGACGGCCACCAGGAACATTAGCCAGGTCAAGATCATAACAAGTTATTTATTGACCAAGGTGCGGGGTTCACCACGCACCTGTAGAGCCAGCTTTGTAGCTATCCAGGTACTCCAAGTAGGATCGGGCACTTCGAACCAAGCCTCCACAGTATGGTCAATCGCATGTTCCAAACGGCGTCGGATCTTGGGTTGGGTGCGCCATGTGGCGCCGAACCAGGCACGGCATTCCCGCATCACAGCATACCACTGTTCCGTGGTGGTCAGGCTCACATAGAATCGGTGCAGATCCGGGATCATTGTTTCAAGTGGGCTGAGGGATTTTGACATAACCAGTTACCTTGTTAGAGATCTCCATATCAACGCTGTAACCTACCAGCTTTTACCGTGGCTGTCCTTTACAGGCCCACACCCGGACCGGTGCTATCAACATCGGTTTCGCCCGGGTTTTGACCTATGATTGTTGCACAGCCTATCATAGGTCAGGTCGGTTCCACATCCTCAGAGACTTACAGGTCCTTGCCATGGTACCAACCGCAGTCAGCCCTGACCCCGCTCCCATCATGCCCCTTCACTGCAATAGTATTTTATGAAGATATTGGTCTGAATTCAATCTTTATGGCGTGATTGCTGACGCTCCCACTCTTCCGCGCCTTCACATACACGCGCCACGACCAAGGCGATCAGAGCCCAGATACCCAAGCTCAATCCTTCCATGTCATAGAACTGCATCACGGCCATGAGCATGGCCATCACATAGAGTCGTGTGCTGTGCTTCATCGCAGGGTCTGCAACAACACCGCAATCATAACAAGAGCTGAGATCACAAACAAAACAGGATTCACACCTTCGCCCCGGCTTCGAAATCTCTGAATCTCAAGAATCGCGGGAATCGGAGACTGTAGGTTCCGTCCTGGTTTTGGGTGACTGCGTCAGCTTGCACCTCCACAAGGTGGTCAAGCAGTAGATCCCTTCGTGACCAATATTGATCACGATCGCTATCACTGAAGCCGCTGCCAACATTGACCCGAATACGACGTCCATTGTCATCTCCTTCGCAGATAAATGCACCTAGGCGGCCAGCGTTCCTGCCGGTGCCTTCTTCAAAGCCCACGATATTTAAGTCTACCGAGATAGTGGGTTTCCACTTCATCCAAAAATCCGAACGCTTGCATTCGTAGGGTGCATCCAGGCTCTTGATCATGATGCCTTCGTAGCCTTCAGTTACTGCGGCTTCGGCAAATCGGCGCATGATGTCATGCCCCTCTGCGGTATCAAGGTCCACTTCCATGCCGGGCATGATCTGTACAAGATCGGAATTTTGAGTGCGCACACGGGCAAGTTCAAGATATTCTAGTCGTCGGCGCTGATTGGCGTTCCAGTGGCCGCGCTCAAAATCGTCTAGCGGAATGAAATCAAACACATGATAGATCATGCCCGCTGTTTCGGCATCGGTTTTGCGGTGTGCCTGACGCATCAGCTTCTGGAATGATTCACCCACGATCTCACCGTCTAATACAAATCTGCCACCGGTGCGGGTGCCGTGCTCAAACAACGCTCGATTGGTGCCGAGCCATGTGGCAATATCACCGAAGTTTTCAAATGCCTTGCCGTTGCGACTCATCAAGGTCACGGAATGCCCGTTGAAAACTGCCAATACTCTGACACCGTCCAATTTCACTTCCAGTCGTTTGCGACCTTTCAATTTGGTGGGCCGGTCTGTTGAATCCTGCGCCAACTGGCAGGCAAATACCGGAATGGCCCACTCGGAATTTCCGCACACCTTGTTGATGGTCTTTTCCGAAACACCACAGCGTAGATCTTTTATCAGCACACGCCGCGCCATGCCGTTCCACTGTTCCGAATCAAACTCTTGCATGACTTCGTGGATGCGACGCTGGGCGTTGCCACCTGTGACCGATCGGGTACGCAGGCTCTCGCACAAGGCCCAGAATCTGGGCCATGGATTGGGTCTATCTGTGAGTCCCGCACTTTCTGGCACCTTCTTCACTCCAAACACAAAATAAGGGTTATAGGCCAGATAGCAGTTGTAGAGAAAACCCTGGGCCGACGCTGATCCCAGTCGGGCTGCCATCAAGGCCTTTTCGATCACGGTCTCTTTGTGTTTGCGGCTGTCCGAACTTTCTAGGTCGCGGATCCAGTCGGCCGCCATGTCTACTCCCTCAAAGCGCGCCTCTGCGTAGTCAATCGCGGCTTCGTGATATTTACTGGTGCGAGTCATGCCCATATGTGGTCCTTGAATAATCCATTGCGTACAGTGTAACACAATGGGAATATTTGGTCAACCTTGCCCGATTTTGGTTATATCATTGATCAGAAAGTTGTGTGTCAAGTACCATACCGGATTCCTGCATGCGTTGGATATTGAGTCCTTCTCGGAGACTGGCCACAACTGCTTGGCCGCTGAGACTAGATGTGTTGGCGATAGCTTCAATGAAAACATTGGCACCTATCTTGTTGACATCCACTCCGTAGTCATGGAGATTGGTAGTCCAACTCATGGTGGCCTGTCGACTGTTTGATTGCAGGTTTCCGAAATCAATCTCGGCCGCGATTTGATTTGTGCGTTGATCAATCAGACAGGTAATGATGACATCGAGATTGCTGCTCATGTTTTCTACATCATTGGGATATTGTGTGATCAGAGAAGACATCGACGATGCTGCAGCCGGAATGAGGTTGGCAGTGAAAGAATCATCAAACGTGGGACTGCCATCCGGGGGTGTGCCGCCGGCAAAGAGATTGGCCAAAGTGATCGACATGTTGGCATAGCTGTCTGTGATGTCAATGAGTGCACCAGAACTTTGGAGATTGCCAATGATATTAACCAGGTTTGCAAAAGCTCCTGTGATACGGAATCCAGTAGCTACACCTATCACATCTACCAAAACAATGGTTCCATTGGCACCTGTGCCATTGCCAAGTGCGCTCTGGTATGATGATGTGACTTCGGCAGGTACTGGTGTCACTAGATTTGCTAGTTCGCCTAATCCTGAATTGGTCTGTACTGATGCCATGGCAGATCCCAATTTCTCCAATGTGGTATTGTCAATCTGTTTTACCTGAGCTAGACTTCGACTCAAGGCCTTGTTGGCCAAGGCCTGGTCACTGGGGATGATCTTTTTCATGACATCATAGCTGTTGGTCGCACCTTCGCCGGCATAGGCAGTAATCGTGGCATCTGACACCGTGGATTCGAGATTCCAGTTTACGGCGCTGGCGCCTGTGGTTCCGGACTGAATATAAATCGTTGTTGGACCTTGTGCAGTGGGGCACACAAGATCGAGATAACTGCCGGGAAAAAGTAGTTTAGGGTCCAATAACTGTGCCATGTTCTCTACACCAGGTAAAGTCACACCCAACACTGTTTTGACTGTGCTCAACACATCATCATTGATGCCACGCATGATCATGTAAGCACGTTTTTCGTCGGCAGCACTGAACTGATTCTGGCCGCGATCCAATGCCTGGATCGCGCGCGCTGGCAGGCCTCCGGCCAACAACAACTCAGTGACACTGGGCAATGATCCTCCGGCCACTGAGCTGATCTGAGTCAACAGAGTGCTGGGTAGACCCAATATGTCCAATCTGGCAAGATCAATGAGTGTACCAAGATTGGCCAAATCTCTGCTCATGGCCTGGAGATTTCCAGTGACAAGATTGAGACCACCAGTGCTGATCGCATCCATTCCGCCGTTGGCAGGATTGAAAGTTTGCGCCAAGGTGGCAGCATTGCGACAACTGTTCAGTGTGGCGTTGGCCTGACTGATATAACCTACGCTCTGCATGAAAACCTGACAGAAACGACTGAGATCCGAATCTGCAATAATGGCAGTTTGATTTACCGATATCAAGTCACTCACAAACACCACATTCCCTATGTTGGCCACGTTTCCGGTATTGAAAATGAGATCAGCTGCTGTGTTACCAGCCGAGGGTTGATCAGCCAATGAGGGCAAAGCCGTGGCTGTGATATCATAGATACTGTTGTAGGTGCTTTCACTGATGTTTTCACTGAGATTGGCATCAAAGGTGGCGATGTATGCGTCTTCAAGCACAGTCACGATGTCAGATACCACTGTGATGTTGGCATAACTGTTGGCCGTGGAGACCGCTTGAGTATTCGCGGCCAGTGCCGGCCCAATGTTGGCTGGTGGATTGGACAAAAGACCGGCGCCGGCTATGGCCATGCTGGAAGAAAGTGCGCCCATGTCAGCCTCCTATAAACACATCACCGCTGCCCGATGACACTGAAGTACAGCCCGCAAACGCATCGCCCACACGCGCTGCGGCTTGGCCATTTATGAACACTGAGCTGCTGCCGCCCGCAATACTACTGGTGTGTGTTGGGCAAGGACTTCCTGGCCGCTTGTGAGCGCTGCTGGTGTCACCCTTGCGTGCTGCAGACTGGCCGTTGATGAACACATCACCGGATCCAGACGCGATGTTGAATCCCGAGCAATGCACCACTCCTGAATCACCTTTTCTAGCTGCCGCCGGCATGTTCTTTCTCCATCAATTTTGCAAGCCTATCATTCCAAGCATCTATTTCTCGATGTTGATCTTTGCTGTGGGGCGGCGGCGGAATCTCAGGAGAAAATTCAATGACATGATCGAATCGATCAGGTATATCCTCGTATCTACTGTATGTCACGATCCGGTCCTGGATCATTATCCTGAACCGATGTGGCATCTATCCAGTGATTATCTGCTTGGTCACTGGTGCTATACCAGTGGTGGCTTGGATATAACTGTTTTGCACATCTTCTCTTGGCTCGGCTACCATGGCCCAACTGTTGGTATTTATCCGCACATTTTTATCCATCTTTGCACTGAACAGGCTAGGCATGAGCTGCAGCCCTTGTGGTCCCAGCACTGCACTTATGGGCTGGGAGATCAGCAAGCTGTCATCTGCGATATCCATGACCTTGGCGATGATCTCTTCGCCGGTGATCAATTTGAATGTGTATATTTTGTTGGTTTCGATTTTCATATGGCGTCCACGTCGTCAAGGGCCTGTCTCAGTTCCATTTCTTGCCGGATCATATCAGGTGCAAGGTTACTTAACCCTTGCCACCCGCCTGCTACAAAAAGTTTGCCATTGAGATAAATCTGGGGAACTGTGCGATGACCCTCGTTTCTGATGAAATCCAGTGCGGCCGGATCTTGCTCAACGTCGATTTCTACATAGGGGATCTGATTCTGAGACAGATAGGACTTGGCATTCACACAGAATGGACATGTGGTCTTGGAATAAATGGTCAGCATATTGAATCCTTAAAGACTGAAACCGCTCAGGGTCTGTTCGTTGACATCTTGCAAGGTACCGCCTACTATGTAACTGCTGATTTCCGTTTCTTGTGGAGCAACTTGGACCTCAGCACCAGCGATCCATTTTTGCGTCCAGGGCAAAGGATTGGATCCTCCACGATAGGTGCTGGGCATACCAATGGCTGTCATTCTTTTGTGGGCTATCCATTCCACGTATTCCTCGAGCAGTTTTTGGTTGAGGCCAATCATGCTACCGTCTCGGAATAGATAAGCTGCCCAGGCCTTTTCTTGTTCAACAGCGGTCTCGTACATGGCCTGAACTTCGTGTATGGTCTCGTCACGTATCTTGGCAAAGTCTGGATCATCGTGTGGCAACAGTTTCAACAATTGTTGTGTGGAAGCGAGATGCACATTTTCGTCACGAGCGATGAACTTGATGATCTTGGCATTGCCCTCCATTTTTTTCAACTCAGCAAAGGCCCAAGAACAGGCAAAACTCACATAAAATCTAATGCCTTCCAGCACATTCACTGATGCCAGGCATAACCAAAGTTTTTTCTTGAGTTCCCGTAGATCTACATCCACTACTCTGTTGTTCACGGTGTGACGACCTTCACCCAGCAACTGATACCATTGGCTGTAGGTGATGAGATCATCATAGTAGCAGCTGATATCCTGCCCGCAGGTCACGATTTCTTCCATGTCCAGCATCTCATCAAACACACGTCCAGGATCACTGTAGATGTTTCTTATGATGTGTGTATAACTACGACTATGGATAGTTTCCGAGAAAGCCCAGGTCTCGATCCAGGTTTCGAGTTCGGGCAAGGTCACTATTGGCAACAGTGCTAGATTTGGGCTGCGTCCTTGTACCGAGTCCAGGAGTATCTGTCGCTTGAGGTTTGCCGTGAATATATGTTGCTCCCAGGCTGTGAGATCTTTGAAATCTTTGGCGTCACGTAAAACATCCACTTCCTCGGGGCGCCAAAAAAAACCCAGCTGCTTATCGGTGAGTTTGTCAAACTGTCGATATTTCAAGGTATCATAGCGTTGCATACCAACTCCGCCCAAGGGGTCCAGGAAGGCCAGGCTAGTGGTGTGATCGCGATTCTTGCGTAGATTCAATACTGTCATTGGTCAGACCTTTTGGTTATATTTTGCAACTGTCGCAGTCGACATCGTCGGCCTGCGGAGCCACATCCACAGATTCGATCTGGACCTGGCGCTGGTTCATACGGTCCACGTCGATTTCGCCGGATCCATCATAGGTGTTAAAATAGTACAATTGTTTGCCGCCCAGTTTATAGAACATGATCATGTGTTTCAACATTTCGCTCATGGGTATCTTTTCATTTTCGTAGTGCTGCGGATTGTAGGAGGTGTTCACAGAAATGCCTTGATCAATGTATTTCTGCAACACTGCCATGATATGGAGATATCCTTCCGGACTTTTTTGGTCCCATAGAAGTTCATACTTGTTTTTGAGCCTACGATACTCGGGCACTACCTGTTTGAGCACACCGTCTTTGCTTTGTTTGATGCTCACATAACTTCGAGGTGGTTCTACACCGTTGGTACTGTTGCTGATCTGTGCCGATGTCTCTGCCGGCATGAGAGCCATGAGTGTGCTGTTCCTGATACCATGCACACGCAATCTTGCACGCAGACCTGTCCAATCCACATGATCCCGATGCGGCACCAATTCATCCACTTCTTTTTTGTAGGTGTCAACCGGTAAGATTCCATCGTGATATCGTGTCTGGTTACTTTTGGGACAGGCACCTCGCTCCTCCGCAAGGTCCACAGATGCTTTGATCAGATAATAGCTCCAATGCTGTGCCCAGAGATCCACTTCAGGCAAAGCCCTTGGATCACTGTATGACAAATCGTTTTTGGCCAACCAGTAGGCCAGATTGATGATGCCCACACCCAAAGGACGTCGGTTTTCTGTGGCCGATTGCGCTGCTAAAATAGGATAGTTTTGATAACTTAACAGGGCATCCAGGCCCCGCACAGCCAATGTACAGGCTCTTTCCATGTCCTGCGGTTCACGAAACACGCCCCAGTTGATGGCACTCAAGGTACACAGCGCGATTTCACCATCGGGGTCGTTGATATCGTTGAGCGGTCGCGTAGGTAGATTGATTTCGCAACAGAGGTTGCTTTGTTTGATAGGTGCCAACTCTGGCTTGAAAGCACCGTGACTGTTGGCATGATCAACATTCATGAGATACACACGCCCGGTGTCCTTGCGTTCTTGCACAAAACTGGAAAACAGATCCAAGGCCTTCACTGTTTTTTTCCTGATACGTGTGTTTCTTTCGGCTCGCTCATAGAGATCACGGAAACGATCTACGTCCGCAAAAAAAGCTTCATACATTTCCGGAACATCATGGGGTGAGAACAAAGTGATATCACCATTGTCCAACAATCGTTCGTACATGACCTTGTTGAATTGCACGCCATAATCCATGTGTCGTACACGATTATCTTCGGTTCCTTTGTTGTTCTTCAATACCAGGAGGTCTTCAACTTCGAGATGCCACAGTGGATAATAAAGAGTGGCGGCGCCGTTGCGCACACCGCCTTGGCTGCAGCTACGAGTCGCGGCCTGGAACAATTTGTAAAAAGGTATCACACCGGTGTGATAGGCATCACCGTTGCGTATTGGAGATTTGATGGCACGTATTCTGCCAGCGCCGATACCGATACCGGCTTTTTGCGACACATATTTTACGATGGAACTGGCTGTGGCGTTGATGGAGTCAAGGCTATCGTCGGTTTCAATCAGCACACAGCTGGAAAACTGGCGTTGTGGCGTGCGTACTCCGGCCATGACCGGAGTGGGTAAACTGATTTGATGTGTGCTCACGGCATCATAGTAGTCTTTGACCCAGGAAAGTCGCTGTGCCGGATCATAACCACTGAACAGGGTGGCAGCAATCAGCATGTAGGTCATCTGCGGAGTCTCATAGATCTGCTTGGTGACTCGATTTTGCACCAGATACTTGCCACGAAACTGCTCCATGGCAGCATAGGTGAGATCTTCATCTCGATCATGTCGCAAAAATGAGTTGATACGATCCCATTCCTCACGGGTGTAATCTTTGAGCAGATCAGCATCATAGAATCCGGCACCTACATTGCGTGTCACTAGATCAAAAATATGGTCTGATTCAAATTTTCCATACACCTGCTTGCGCAGGGCATAGCAGATCAAACGCCCGGCCACATATTGATAGTTGGGCGTTTCTTCGCTGATGAGATCAGCTGCGCTCTTGATCAGTGTTTCTTGTATGTCGGCCGTGGGTATACCGTTGTAAAATTGCAGATGGCTTTTGATCTCGACTTCGCTGGCGCTGACTCCGGTTATGTTCTGTGTGGCCCAGAATACCACTCGGTGAAGTTTTTCAAGGTCGAGTCTTTCTCGTTCGCCGTTTCTTTTTTGTACATAAATTTGTGTCATATAGCTAACCTATTTTACTGTAAAGGTCTTGGCTTCGCAATGTTTTTTGGAAGATTAGTTTTTGGGATGGGTTATTTACGATGTCACCTGGACACCAATTCAGAATATATTTCCCTTGCTCAACTAGGACTAAATTGTGGTTGTCATCTGTGGCCAATAATGCATCATTGGTGCTGGGACTGTCAATAATAATAGTGTATAGCATTCCAAGCGCGCGAGCAAGTTCGCAGTAAACATCGTCGGCCAACAACTGCCAGGGGTCAGGCCATTGATCTTTGTAATGCCAGTGTAGATAATGATTCACAGTGGGAACACGGAACCACCAATCGTTGACACACAGCAACCAATGTTCGGGATCGCTGTGACGCAGAGCTCTTAGGTCATGCCATTGCCATAGGCGGTCTTCGAACGTGGATGCCCACATCAGTTGAGATAACTTAGACTGTATTTGATGCTTGGAGCTGTGCCGGTGAGTGTGGCTGTGTAGAATAAAGTGACTAGATCTCCGGATCTAGTAGCAGTTAGCGTGACTTGTGTGCTGGCTATCTCTGAGAAATCGTCGGTCCAGGTCAGATTTTCGGTGCTGCCATCTGCGCTGCCGGCTATGACTCGAAAATAGCCAACGCGTGTCACGGTACCTCTTGACAAGAAATAATCCATGACAAAACCAGAAATCTGATTGATGTTTACTTGAACAATGGTTTGATTGGTGCCTCCGTCAATCATATCCAGAATCCGACCTCTTGCACGGCCGTAATGGCCCAGTTGGATACCACTGCCACTGTCAGTGGCAGATCCAGTGATCGAAATCCTGGGTTGGGCACTGGCGCCTACGGTAACGTCGCTGTCACTGCGCACGAACATGTCACCCACGCTGATATTGTTGTCGTTTCCAAATGTAATGACTGGAGAGTAGGGTGCTACCGAGATCTGATCTGCTACATCCTGATAGAGATTGTAGGCCGAAATATTGAGATTACAATCATCAAATATCACAGCTTGCGCAAAGATAGCATCAAATCGGTTATGCAGCACACGGAAACCGGATGGACCGGTGCCCGAAATGGTTCCACGTCCGAGAGCTATACCATAGTACAAGGTCTGCAAAGTGCAGTTAGTGACATTGATTCCAGTGACTTGTATATCTGTGTCTATGGCTTTGGCCAGACCCGAGAATCTACAAAGATTGAAAGTTATGTCCTGGCAGGTCAGCACCGGAGCAGGTCCAGACCCGGACTTGTTGTAAAATCTCACAGCAGCATAGTCATTGGCTCCGTCGGGAGCGAACGACACTGCCTGGAGATTGGCCACTGTGTAAGGACCGAGGAAATTCACGCTGTTGAACCAACATCTTGATGCTGCTGCCACTTGCAAGATGTTGGTTGCTTGGGCACAGCTAAAAGTCACACTTGAAATTTCAATGTTTTGCGGGGCCGTGGCACCATTGGTACCGATGTTGGACTCAGTTTGTTGCTGGCTGTCCGCGAACTGTACCATGTAGGTAGGTGGCGAAGCTGAATCCAATCTAATGATGGTAGAGTCTGCACCTTCGCCGAAGATTTTTGCATAGGGAGGGATCTTTATCGCTGCAGTGATCTTGTAGGTGCCGGCTGGAAAAAACAAGCTGCGTCGAGTGAGACTGCTGTTGTCTCTGCAGAAAAGCTGGAAAAGAGCATGATTGATGGCCGCGGTGTCATCGGTACTACCATCTCCTGTGGCTCCAAAATCACGCACACTGGCTTGATCATCTAGCTTGGCTTGCACGCTGCGTATCACAGGATCGCTGGACGTGGGACCGGTCTGAGCCGCATATCCCACAACAATATCTTCATAGGTGTAGTCGCTGAGCACAGTGATATCAGAAAATTCTGTGAGAATTTCTGTATTGCCCACAACCGGTGCGCCTTCGTCTACTGTGCCATTGCCAATGTATAAACGACGGCTATCAACTGCCCATCCTAGCTCGCCGCCATCCAATTGGGGCAGATCTTCTTGCAGTCCTGTGCGATTGGTGATCCTGGAAATTTGTACTATGGCCATATTTGATCCTTGATCACGTATTTAGCTGCTGATAATACTGTTCTACCCGCTTCCACCACTGAGATCGCCAATGTTCAAATTCCACACCGTCGATCACGAATTCTTGATATTCTGGCTTGTGGAAATTGCCCTGACCGTCCTCGGCCGGCTTTACACACATCAAGATCACACCACGGCAGATATCGGTTTTGTATATTTCGTTGTGTGCTTCGGCATAGGCTGCGAGCTGTAGCTTGTAATCGTCGATCCATTCTTCTCGTTTTGGTTTATTCGTTTGTTTGAAATCCATGATAGATGCCTGACCTTCATGAATGCCCACACAGTCTGTGGTACCCGCATATATGCCAGGAAAATACAAGGGCACTTCTGTGCCCCAGAATTCGTTTACCCGGCAAAGACCTTCACAGATCACGGTGTCAGCCATGGCATGGCTGGCCCATGAAAACGGGTTGGATCCGCGTTCTCGATGTGTGCCGTTAATGATCCAGTGCTCGAGATAGGTGTGCATGCGTGTTCCGCGGTTGGCAGCTTCCGTGGTGATTTGTTGTGCCCGTTCATGCCCAACTCTGCGCTTCCAGTTTTCTAGTGCTAGACGTTTTTCTGCAGGCTTGGTGCGATCCAGTATGGTGGTCACACTAGGTAGTTTTTTTCCGTCGGGTGTGGCATACAGTCGTTGGCCGTTGACAGTTTCACGTGCCATGGTAGCATAGTCAAAGCGTACAGTGATCATAGCTGGTCCTGATGTGCGTACATAGGCATTGATAGATTGGTGGCATGGAACTGCTGTTGGTAAACAGCAAGATCCTGAGATTCAAGACAATCAAACAAGCGCGCATTGGTCACGGTGCTGTCGGTGCCGGTGCGTCGATCATATTCGGCTGTGTAGTGCAGATACCAATGCCAGGACTGTTGATCCCTGCCAGTTGAAGCCTGTAGTTGATCACGAGTGTTCACGATAAAATCTCTCAGCTGCACATGACGATCTTGATCAAAAATAGCATGATGATCTAGACCTTGCAGTCTATCCAGCAATAGTTGGCGATAAGGATCAGGCAAATTTTCAGGACGCAAAAAATCCGGACGATACACATGTATATTCAGTAAAAGGATATGGACTCTGCTGTGATTTAATTGCCACTGGTGCCACCAATCCAGGATGGTATCGAGATAGAATATGTTGTTGATGGTAAACACCATGATCACACAGGTGTGATTGAATATGGCAGGCTGGGTCACAGCGGCCCGAGCCCAGACATCGAGGTTGTGTTCGATCTTGTGCCACTTGGCCGGCCAACGCACCTGATTGTAGTTTTCCTGCACACTGTCTATGCTGGCCACTATCTGCACCCGTCGGAACTGCTGGAAACGCGACATCCAATAGTCACCAATGGGCACCGTGAAGTTGGTCGTGCATCTCAGCATGACATGCGCAGCTATGCCCGTATCACACAACCAGTTTACCAGGCGATCAAATCCCTTGGTCACAAAAGGTTCACCGCCGATGGCATGCACTATCATGTTTTTGTGCTGCTGATAAGTTCGATCTATCTCTTGCAAGATGGTGTTCCAGTACTCAGGAACCTCACTGAGATCTTGTTGTACTTTGTCCGGCATGACCGGAGTATTGGTCACTTTGGCAAAAAGTGTGCTGTCGTGTGGCCAACAACTACGACATGCAAGATTACACTCGTTGCTGAATTTCATGCCCACCTCGGGCTCTTGATGCTTGGGTAGCTGTCGAGAGCGATCAAATTCTTCGAGATCGTGCTGACTCCAAGCCATGAGAGTACGCATGCGTTCACTGGTGTGGCCATGCGCTTCTTCTTGCCAACATCTCTGGCAGCCGGGGTGAGTCTGATTTTGCAGGCTGGCTGCCAAGACCTGATCCGGCGTGCCTTTTAATGGGTCGAGATTGCAGCAACAAGTTACTCCATACTGATTGTTGCCCACTATACGAAAATCACGTTTCTGGTAAGGAGACACACAGAGAGATGGCCGCTGCAGCAACCACTGTTTTTTTTGATCTAGTTCCACTGATTATATTTCATATTCTGCCTGCAACTAATCGGTATTTTTCACAGTGAAACTCTCGCCGCAACCACAACGATCGCGCTCATTGGGATTTACAAACTCAAATCCTTCGTTGAGACCTTTTCGTTGATAGTCAATGGTCATGCCTGAGAGATAAGGGCGATGTTTGGGATCAATGTAGATCCTGACACCATTGATGTCATGATGTTCCATACACACTTCTTGTTCTTGTTCCTGGTCCACAAATTCCAGGGTATATGCCAACCCCGAGCAGCCGGTGGTTCGTACACCTATCCGGATTCCTAGGCCGCGACCACGCCGCTCTATCTGTGTGCGTATTTTTTCTGCTGCCACATCTGTGACGTCAAACTGTGTCTGCATGTTTCTTACGATAGTCTTCTATGGCCGCTTTGATGGCATCTTCGGCCAGGATGCTACAGT
>Ga0114918_10000752_pt1 | contig 28526 bp, 26 predicted proteins | sample LantaG_FD_87015 | JGI IMG/M metagenome (GOLD analysis project Ga0114918, IMG submission 87015) | Deep subsurface microbial communities from Baltic Sea to uncover new lineages of life (NeLLi) - Landsort_02402 metaG | ecosystem: Environmental > Aquatic > Marine > Oceanic > Sediment | place...
AAAGAAAGAAAGAAAGAAAGAAAGAAAGAAAGAAAGAAAGAAAGAAAGAAAGAAAGAAAGAAAGAAAGAAAGAAAGAAAGAAAGAAAGAAAGAAAGAAAGAAAGAAAGAAAGGAAGAAATGAGCTTTTTCTTCTCTCTTCAAACTCGGGTTTTTTTTTCTCCCTTTCTTTCGTCGTCACCCCTTCTTCTCTCTAAACTTACCCGACCGAGACCACCATCACCCAGACGAACGCGGAGCTCTTCCAGATCTTCTCGAAAACGTTGAGCTCGTCGTCGATCTTGCGCGAGTTGATCTCGTTGAAGAGCTGCATGAAGATGAAGGCGTTGAAGACGATCGACGAGTAGCTCTCGCGCCCCTTCTGCTGGTGCCGGTGGTACTGCTTGTCTGCCTGGATCTGGAGGTCCTTGAAGGCCTCCTGGCGAGGGCAGCTGGAAGAAGAACCGCCGCAGAAGGCCTGGGCGGTCTTTCCGTCCCGGGCCTTGTTGAGGGAGGCCAGGGGCCTCCCCTGCGCGTCCTCTCCCAGCAGCTCGCAGAGCGGGAACTCTCCGGGCAGGTAGACGCCGCCGTCGTCGACGAGGTTGTCGACGCAGGTCCCTCCCTTCGTCGCGGTCTTGCAGCACGCGTTGAGGCAGGGCCCCTTAGTGCAGGCCGCTTGCACCTTTTCTAAAGAGATAGGAGAAGGCGGCGCGGGCCTGAAGAGCGGGTTGGGGGTCACGCCGTCGGGCAGAGAGTTGACGAGGATCCCCAGTTTGTTGAGGCCTCCGCCGGAGCCGACGTCGACGTTCGAGTAAGTTAGGGCCGGCGAGGGCAGGGCATACCGGGGGATCAGGGCCGGGGCGCCGTAGACAATTAAAAAAAGCCAGAACATCTGGTAGAGGCCCTGCGTCACGATGTGCTTCCACATCTTGCGGGAGATCAGTGGCTCGGACCTTCCGTGCGGCTTTTCCAAAAGCAGCTTGGTCGTCGGCTCCTCGGTCGCGAGTGCCAGGGCCGCGAGCGAGTCCATGATCAGGTTGACCCACAGCAGCTGCATGACGTTTAAAGGGGTCTCCCCGGAGGTGACGGCGGCGACGAAGGCCACGACGAGGGCGACGAAGTTGATGGTGAGTTGGAACTGGAAGAGGAGTTGTTGGAGAAGAAAAGAGAAGAAGGAGAGGTGATGAGCGAGAGCGTTTTCTTTTCCCTTCGACCTCAGGACGAAAAAGGAAACCTCAAAACTCTCTCTCTATAACCTCTCACCTGCAAGAACTTGCGGATGCTGCAGAAGACGGAGCGGCCCCACATGACCGCCTTCACGATCGACGAGAAGTTGTCGTCCATGATGACGATGTCGGCGGCCTCCTGTCGGTCGGAGAGAGATTTGGGGGAAATTAAAAAAGTTTGGAGAAAAAAAGGGTGAGATTTTTTTCTTTTTTTTCGTTTGCTCGCGCCCGCGCTCTCGCTCTCGCTCTCTCTCTCTCGAAAAAACACGAAACTCCTCCTTTCTCTTCCTTCTTACCTTTGACACCTCCGTGCCGGCGATCCCCATCGCCATCCCGACGTCCGACTCCTTCAGCGCCGGCGCATCGTTGGTCCCATCGCCCGTCACGGCCACGATATCTCCCATCTTCTTCAGTGTCCTGACCAGGACCAGCTTGTCCGCCGGCGACGACCGCGCGAGGACCTGCAGCTGCGGCAGTAGCTGGATCAGCTCCTCCTCGGACTTGGCTCGGAAGTCGGGCCCCTCCATGGCGAGCCCGCCCTCGTGGAGGATGCCGCACTCCTTGGCGATGTGCTTGGCGGTGTGGATGTTGTCTCCCGTGACCATGCGGACCTGGGGAGGGGTGGGGGGTTGGGAAAAGAAGGAAGATAAAAGGTTGAGTTTTTTTTACGAAGAAAAAAAAACGAAAACAAACGACGAACAAAAAAGAAAGCTCAAAACTTTTTCAAAACTCCAAAACCTTCACCGCCTCTTCTCTTCTTACCGTGATCCCGGCCCTCTGGCACGTCGCCACCGCGTCCGGGACCTCTTTCCTGACCGGGTCCTTGATGCCGACGATACCGACCAGCATCAGCTCCTCCTCGGGGGGCACTTCGGGAGGGCCCTCCTTCATCAGCGAAGCCGCCGACAGGTCGCGCTGCGCGAGCGCGATCGTCCTCAGGCCCGTCGCCGCCATCTCGGTCACCTCGTCGATCAGCCTCGCCCTCCCTGCGTCGTCGAGGGGGGCAACGGAACCCCCGGCGACGTACGTCGACACGCACTTCGACACAACCATCTCTGCCGCTCCTTTCACGTAGAGCCTCGCGCCCGAAGAGGCGTCGCTCTTCCCCAATGGCGCGACGAGCACCGACGCCATCTTGCGGAGGCTCGAGAAATCGTACTCGCGAAGCACCCTCGCGGCGTGCGTCGCGCGCAAGGAGCGGTAGTCCGACTGGGGGCCCCAGGGCCGGAGCATCATCAGGAGGGCGCACTCGGTCCTGTTCCCGACGAACTCGATCGTGGAACCAGCGGCGGCAGGGATGGCGGAAGAAGAAGAAGAAGCAGCAGCAGCAGAAGAAGAAGAAGAAGAAGAAGCAGAAGAAGAAGAAGAAGCCTTTTTCTTCTTCCCAGCTCCTTCTTTCTTAACCTCTGCCTCCTTCTCGATCAAAAACGCCTTGGAGTTCAACGCGCAGTTGAGCTCCAGGTCGTTGATCAGCACCTCGTCCCCTCCTGCCACGGCCTCCCTCGCCTGCGGCGGAGGCCTCTCCAGCGGCGCAGCCGCGCCCCCGAGCTTCGCCGCGACCACCGTCATCCTGTTCTCGGTCAGCGTCCCGGTCTTGTCGGAGCAGATCGCCGTCGCGCCGCCCATCGTCTCGCACGCCGCGAGCACGCGCACGAAGTTGTTGTCCTTCATCATCTTGCGCATCGAGTAGGCCAGCGAGATGGTGACCGCCAGAGGCAGACCCTCAGGCACGGCGACGACGATGATGGTGACGGAGAAGATGAAGAAGCGCAGGGGGCCCTCGGAGAACTGTGCGAGGGGGAAGCCGCGGTTCTCGACGCACCAGCGGATCAGCAGCACGACGAAACACAAAACGCCGACGCCCAGACCGACTTTCCCCACCGCCTGCGCCAGCACCGTCAGAGCCTGCTGCAGCGGCGTGTCCCCGGCCTCGCCCACCACCAGCGCCATGGTGCGCCCCCACTCGGAGTGGATGCCCACTGCCGTCACAAGCATCGAGCCGCTGCCCTCCGAGACCTGCGTGCCGCACCGGACCCACGGGTTTTTCTCGGCCGACTTTTTGATCGGGTCGGACTCTCCCGTCAGGGAGGCCTCGTCGATGATGAGGCCCTGGGAGGCGAGGACGACGCTGTCGGCGGCGACCTTGTCTCCTGTTGGAGAAAGAGAGAGAAAGAGAAAGAGAGAAAAAAGAGAGGTGAGCTTTTTTTTCCTTTTTTTCCCCCTTCCTTCCGACCTCTCGACCTCGACTTGTTCGAAAAAGAAAGAGAAAAAAAACTCCTCCTTCCATACCTGTGATCAGCCTCACGACGTCCCCGATCACCAGCTCCGTGTTCAGCACCAGCATGTCCACCCCGCCCCGCAGCACCTTGATCATCACCATCTCCTTCTGCGCGTTGAGCTTGCGGAACTGCAGGTCCTTCTGGTAGTCGTTCCCGCTGGAGACGAGCGAGACGACGAGCACCGCCACCCAGATCGCGATCCCTTCGCTCCAGGCGGCATGCTCCCTCTCTTCCGGGATGGCGGCGCCAAGCACCGTGGAGACCAGCGCTGCGGCCATCAGCAGGACCAGGATGGGATCTTTCAGGGACTCGAAGAACAGCCGCAGGAAGGACTTGGAGGCGACCTCCTTGAACCTGTTTTCGCCGTACGCGGCTCGGCGGGCTTCGATGGAGGGTGTTGTCGCGACGGAGGCCGGGACGAGGGCCGGGCCGGAGTCAGGGGAGGTGCAGAGGCGCGCGGCGAGGCCGGAGGGGCCGCCGAGGGAGGAGAGGAGGTCGTTGTCCTTGTCCTGTTGGTTTTTTTTTAAGTTGAGTTTTTTTTTGAGGTCGAGGGAGATCGAAGGGAGAAGAGGTCAATCGGTTTGACCCTCCTATCTCGTTCTTGCTCCTTCTTTCTCTCTCTCCGCGCTCTCTCTCCTTCTCTTTCTTTCTCCTCCGTCCACATCAACGCTCTCTCTCTCTCTCTCTTTCTCTCTCTCTCTCTCACCTCGGTCATCTTGACGATCTGCCGCGCCGACACGCCGAACGGCGCCACCGCGACGTCGCTGAGGTCGTCGAGGCACGCGATGTCGTCGCCAACGCTGTGATGAGGCTTCTTCTTCGAGGCCGAGGCCTCGAGCGAGGAGGCCGCGGCGGGGGGGGCTGCCGCGGCGGGGGGGGCTGCCGCGGCTGCGGCTGGGGCTCCGTTGGACATCTTGCAAGGATGCGGTCAATAGGAAGAAGAAGGGGGAGGAAGAAGGCCTAGATGCGGAGAAAGCAAGGCTCAAATCGATGCACGCCGTTGACGATGATGAGCAAAAATAGATGATGATGGGAAGAAAAGAGCAAACCCTTCTGTTTCTCCGTTCGCGCCTCTCGGCTTCCCTTCTCTTCACAAACTCTGCACGGGAGGGCACTGGTACTGGAGAGGACGAGGTTCCCTGCGGAGAGAGTGTGGGGGTAGGAGGGGATGGGGAGAGAAGAGCAGAAGCGAGAAGCAAAAGCGAGAAAGAAAAGAGAGGAACTCGAGCGAGAAAGAGGCAAAGAGCCACGCGAGAGGGAGTGAGTCAAAAGTAAAAAAAAACAGCTCGTCGAAAATTCTTCGACCTTGTTGGTCCCTTTTCTTTTTTCACCCCCCTCCCCGCGAGGCCGCGGCATCCCGAATGAATGAATGATTCTATACAATTCGCGACAATGCTAATGTTACAAAAAAAGATATGCAGAATGAAAACCAATCGACTTTCTGGAAAAAGCTAGAAAGACAAGGAGGAGAAGAGAAAGAGTTTTTTTCAACTCTTTCTTTTTTCTTCTTCGACCTCTTCTCCTTCTTCACCTCCCCGCCGCCACCCCGACCCTCGCCGCGGCCCCGGCCCACCACCTCGCCAGCGCGGGCTTCCTCAGAAGGTCGTCAGCGCTCCCTATTGCCCTCCCCAGGGCGTCGAAGGCCGCGGCAGAGAGCGCCGGAGGGAGGAAAGAGGAAGAGGAAGAAGAAGAAGGAGAAGGAGACGATGAAGGATGCTGCTGCTGCGGCGGCGGCGGCGCTTCCTTTGTCGAACTCAAAGTCGTACCCGTCGGGTTCGGCGACAGCGCCCTCTCGACCGAGGAGCACGCGTCGGCGACCCCGCGCGCGTCGACCGACAGCAGCGTCGAGGCCAGGGCCGAGACGAGGGCCAGGGAGTCCGGGGACAGCGGAGGGAGGAGGGGCCGGGAGGAGCTATTTGAAGAAGACGGAGGAGGAGAAGAACGACTGCTGAGGAGCAGCGACTCTCGGAGCGCCGCGGAGAGCCTCCTCGGCACGAGCAGCGACGCCGCCGCCGCTTGCGCTCGCGCTTGCTCTCCGATCTCATCTTCTTCGCAGCAGGAGCACCCCCGCAGGGCCGCGGCGACGGCGATCGAGAGCCCCGGGTAGTGGGGCCTCACCCCTCCGCCCCTCGAGTCCAGCGCTCGGTCGAGGAAGCCCGGCAGGAGCAACGGAGGAGGAGGCGCGCGACCCCTTCCTTGCCTTCCCGCGGGAGCTGAAGCAGACAAGGGCCCTCCGCGGTCCATCAGCGCGGCCGCCAGCGCGTGAGCAGCCCCGCACAGCGCCGGGGAGGCAGGGTGTCCCAAAAAGAGGAGCGCGAGCGCCGCCGCCGCCCTCGCGGCTTCCGTTTCTCCTTCTTCGGCTTCTCCTCCCTTCCTCATCCCTCGAGCCGCCGGGGCCAGGCTCAGCAGGTAGAAGTGCGCGCGAGTGGCCAGCAGGGAGTCCGAGATCCACCGCGGAAGAGAGTTTGGAGTGGACGATGAAGGAGAAATGAAGAACTCGTATCGGGGGATGCGCTCGACGAGCGCAGCCCCGACGCTTTGCCTTCGAGTTCCAACTTCAATTATTGCCGCCGAAGCTGCCTCCAAGAGGGACGCCACGAGGTTCGAGTGCGCCTGTATGACGGCGTTCGGAGGCCTGGCGAAGGAGATCAGGGCCAGGGCGTCGAGGGCGGCCGCCGCGGCTCGGGGCTCCTCCGGCGGGAAAACGTTCCCGTTGCCGTTGTTGCCGTTGCTATTGCTGCTGCTGTCGTTGCTCCCCGCTGCAAGCACGAGCGCCCCCGCAGGGACCGCCAGCGCCCGCAGCGCCGCGACGCACGCCATGAAGGCCGCGTCGAAGGCACCCCGCAGGGCTCCGGAGGCCGAGAGAGCGGGGGAAGAGAGCCACGAGGCGCCCGATGATCTTTTTCCGTTTTCGTCGTCGGAGTCGGCGGCGAGCGCGGCGTAGCTCTCGTGCAGCGCCCTCGCCGCCGCGGCGATCCGCTCCAGTGCCCCGGCGGCCTCCCCGCGGGGGCAGGAGGGCGCTACCACGGCGAGGGCCCTCGCCGCCCGAGGGGCCAGCGTGCGGACGAGGCAGAGGAGAGGAGAAGAAGAGGGTCCAGAGGAAGGAAGCAGCAGCAGCCTCGCTGCGGCCTCCTCCGGGGGCGCCCTCGCCGCCGCGGCTCCGAAGAAGGAGGAGAGGTCCAAGGGACCGCCGCCCTCGCAGAGCAGGGAGACGAGGACGGAGGTCATCGAGGCGGCAGGGAGGGGCGGGAAGAGGGGACCGAGCGAAGAAGGAGAAAGAGAAGAGGAGGCTTCGGCGACGGCGACAGCTGCCGTGGCGGCGGCGTCCCTCTCGACGAAAAGGAAGGGGCGGTTTCCGCCGCTCCGATTCTCCGCAGCCGCTGCTGCTGCTGCTGCTGCTGCTGCTGCTGCTGCTGCTGCTGCTGCTGCTGCTGCTGCTGCTCGTCCGCAGGCGCTCCAGATGGGTTCCAGGAGCTCTCTCGGCAAGGGGCCGAGCCCTCGCGGGCCCGCTCCTTCGGTCAGGCCGGCGAGGAGGAAAGTGGAAGAAGCAGCAAAAGAAAAAGGAGATGAAGCAAAAGATGAAGAGCTAGCTCCTTCTTCCGCTGCCGCTGCTGCAGCTCTCCTCGCCGTCTCCGCCAGCAGCGGCCCCAGCGCCGCCGGAGGGGCGGCGGAGGCCGCCATCCGTGCCGCGTGGAAGACCGGGAGGAGAAGAGAAGAATCGGTTTCCGGCTGCGGAGAAGAAGAAGAAGAAGAAGAAGCTGCCCCGAGTCGGGCGAAGGAGAGCAGGAGTAGCGCTGCAGCCGGAGGGGAAAAAGCTGCCGCTGCTGCTGCTAGCCTCCCCACCCCGGCAGCGGCGTCGCCTGCCGCTTCCCTGTCCGCGAACAGAGGCGCATTCGATCGAACGTTCGCTGTCCGCGAGAGGGCCTGCGTCGCTGCCTCCACCGCGGCGGCGACAGAGGAAGAGGAGGAAGAAGCACTGCTGCAGCCGGCGAGCAACCAGGCAGCCCCGGCGACGGCAAAGGACGCCGGAGAAGGCGAAGAACCCGCACTCACCGCTACGTTCAGGAGCTCTACCGCGTCCCCCAGAGCGCACTGCAGGGCGTGCCTGTTGTTGTTATTGCTCTCCTCGTCGCCGGCTGAAGCAGGAGAAGGAGAAGGAGAAGACGGAGAAGACGGAGAAGAAGAAGGACCGAAGGCCGGGGCCGAGGTCGAGGCCCGCGACAGCAGGCGGGCCGCGGCGATGGCGTCGGAAGCGGCGGCGGCATTCTCAAAGGACGAGGCCGCCAACGCCCTTGTCGCCGCGAGCAGGCGATCTCGCAGCACGTAAGGAGGCTCCGGCACTAGATTCGGAGGAAGAGGTGGTGGCTTCGCCCCGGGAGGCGGCGCCAAGGGCGCGAGTATTCGATCTCTCGATTTTTTTCCCTTCCCGAGTTTTTTGTGTTTTTTTTTTCCAACTCGTGACGTCGTCACGACGTCCATTTTTTTCCTCTCTCTTTTCCAAAAAAAACAGAAACGACTCTTTTCGCGCAAGCAAGCGCCGGGGCTCTTGTAATTGCCACGCGTGTTTGTGCGCTCTCTCCTTTTCAGAGATGGTCCTCCGCGATGAGCTTGGCGGCAGCGTCGGTGTCGGAGTAGGCGGAGAGGGCTCTGGTGCCGCCGCAGTCGCGACTGGCAATGCCGTCGCCGGCGAAGCCAGATCGCTGTCGTCGAGCAGCGACAGGCAGCCCGACCCGTCTCGCAACCGCCGACCCTCATCCTCCTCGCATCAGCTCCCGCCGACGCCCCTGTCCCGCGCCTTACACTACGTTTTGGGCCTCGAGAGCGACCCTGAGACCACTTCCTACCTTGCCACGCGAGACGGGCTGGGCGTCAACACGGAAATCGTCGAGGAGGCGCTGGCGCTGATCATCAACGCCGCATCTTCGGCAGCATCGGCATCTGCGGCAACGTCGGGTTTGTCGCGACAAGCCAGCATGGACGTCGCCGCGGCGCTCTCCCTGGCGGCCTCCGCTGCCGAATCGCGGCCCAGAGCTGACGTCCAAGCGCCGGATAACACTCCACGAGACTCTTGCGCGCCCATCGAAGGTGCGAAAGGAGGCTCAGAGCTGCGGAGCCACCCGCTAGGTGGGGGAGCAGGAAGAGGAAACGGGATGGACGATGCGAGCTTGGCGACGCCGACGACGAAGACGACGACGATGCTGTCTCTCCCTCAGCCTCTGCCTGCGCCGGCGCCGCCGCTCGACCGCGCCACGGCCGTCGGGGAGCTCCGCCTGGGCGGCGAAGGGGGATCCTCCGCCGAGTCCTGGTCCAACTTCGCCTCCGCTCGCTCTCGCGTCTCCGTGAGCCTGCCGATGCCGATAGGAGGAGCTGAGAACGAGGGGGAGGAGGAGGACGACGACGACGACTTTTACGAGGACGACGGCGAGGGCGCAGCCGCGGCGCTCATCGGCGGGCTCTTCTGGGGCAGCAGCGCCGCCGCTCCCCCGACGACGCCTCGAACCCCGAGGCGGCAGCAGCGGCGACGCGTATCCTCTCCTCCTCCCCCGCCTTCTTCTTCCTCATCTCCTCCTGCTGTTCCCCACTTCAAATGGGCATACGAGGTGGAGCTAGGGACGGGAGGCATCCAGCAGCTCGGGTGGGCGACTGCCGCCGCCGCGGCCCGCTTCACGAACGAGGAGGGCACCGGCGACGCGCGCGGCTCGTTCGCGTTCGACGGCAGGAGGCGCAGGGCCTGGGGCGGCAGCAGCGGATCAGCTGACGTTCTTGCGGGCGTTGCGACCCCTTACGGGGAGCACTGGAGCGCCGGGGACGTGGTGACCTGCGGGATCGACCTGCAGCAAAGGACGGTCTCGTTCTGGAGGAACGGCGCGGCGCTGGGCGTCGCCTTCCGCAACGTCCGCGTTTCGAGGCCGAGCTCTCTTTCTTCTTCCTCCGCTTCCTCCTCCTCGCCATCGACCGAGATCCCGGTCCCTTACCACGCGTCGATCTCCCTGTCCCACGGTGAGCGCGTCGCGGTCAACCTAGGCGCGTCGGGCCCGCTGCTGGGGGCCCCGGGCGACTACAGGCCGCTGGTGCCTCCGCCGGCGTGCGCAGGGGCGGCAAGCGCTTTGCTCGCCCGCCTCTCGAGGCTCTGCGAGCTCGCACCGCTGTTCCGTTCCTCCTCCTCCTTTTTCGCTTCCTCTTCCTCCGCCACCTCGTTCGACTCCCTCGCGACCCTGTTCTGCGACCGCCTCGCGGCGCTGCTGAAGGGGGAGCCGTGGGCGGCGAGGTACGTCGCCGCCGCGGCGCTGCTCCCGGAGCTGGCGCGGCTGCAGCGCAAGGCCGAAGGAGAAGAAGGAGAAGAGGAGGAAGAAAAAGCGAAACCTTCTTCTTCGTCTTCTCCTCCTTCCAATCCCCTCGCCGCCTGCGTCCTCCTCTGCGAGACGCTGGCGAGCTCGATGCCGCAGCCCCTGGGAGGGGAGCTGCTCCGAGGGCTGCTGGCGGCGCTGGCGAGGGTGGCGCGCGGCAGGAGCGTCGGAGGAGGAGGAGGTGGTGATGAAAAAGATGGAAACTCTTCTCCGTCTTCTTCCCCTGCTCTCTCTCTCTTCCGCTCCGCGGCCTCGCACGTCCGCCTCGCCCGGCGCCTCATCCGCGGCTCCAAGCTCACGCTGCGAGCCTGGACGGGCTCCCCGCACTGGAGCTCCTCCCTAGAAGCGCTGCTCGCGGTCTCGACGCCTGCTGCCTCGGACCGCGCAGCCCTGGTCGGGAGGGGGTGGTGGCCCGGGGCCGACTCGCTGCTCCTCTCCCTGCCTTCTCGCTCTCCTTGCTCCTCCTCGCTTCCTCTGCCCGACCTCTCTCTGGTCGACGAGCGAGGGCACGGCGAGGACTGCGCCTCGCTCGAACGGAGCCTCGCGGCCCTCGACGCCGAGCACGCTTCGCTGCTCTCTGACCTCTCGTCGATGCCCGCGCCCGGAGCGGCCGCCGCCGCGGGCGCCGCGGCGGCGGCCGCCGAGGCCGCGCTGGCCGCCGGCGCCTTCCTCGAGTCCAGCGACCGCTACGACGACGACGACCCGGAGGCCGCGGCGCTGCGCTCGAGGTCGCGCCCCGCCACGAGGCTCGACGAGTTTGTCGCTCACCTGGTTCGCAGGAACAGGGGGTGCGCGAGGGCTCTCCCGCCTCCGGGCCTGTCGGACCCATCGACGCTCGTGAGCGTGTTTTATGGCTTGCTGGCGCTGGTGAGGCCCGCGCTGGACGAGGCCGCGGCGGTTGAAGTAATCGATGAAGGTTTGAAGAAGGAGAAGAACAAGAAGAGACGAGCTCGGGGCCCGCTGGCGGAGTTCCCGGCCGGTGCGCTCTTCACGCAGGGCTCCCGCCTCTCCTCTTTTTCTTCCTCCTCTTTTTCCTCCTCTTCGTCCTCTTTCTCCTCATCCTCCTCGGCGGCCGCGGACAGGTACCTGGGCCTGCCCCGCGTCGGCGGCGGGCTCGAGTACCTGGTCGGGGAGAACGAGGGAGAGGAAGGGAGGCCCGCACCGCTGGATGCCGCGGCGGCGCGCATCGTCGTGCGCGTCCCGGCCTCGGGCGTCGGCGATGACGGAAGCGACGAAACCGACGACAGCGGCAGCGACGAAACCGACAGCGACAGCGACGACGGGAGCGACGTCGCCGCCACCCCTGCCTTCTCCCCGAAGGAGCTCTCGAGGAACGGCAGCGGGAGCAGCAGCGCGAGCGACAGCTGGGCCAGCGCCCTGGCGGAGTCGCCCGAGCCCGAAGGAGAGGGAGAAGAGGAGACAAGAGGTCGAACGGAGATGGAGTCGGACGAAAAAACTTCTCTTCCTCCTTCTCCTCCTTCGTCTTCCAACCTCTCCGCCGCCTCCGCGGCCTCGATAGTCGACACCCTGCTGCTGTTCTACCACCTGGCGATCGCGCCGGAGCTCAAAGAGGCAGGGGTGCACTCGCAGAGGACAGCAAGGAGAGCGCGGGCGGCGGAGGCGGCGGCAAGACATTACTCGTCTTCGCCGCCGCCGCCGTCGTCGTCGTCGTCGTCGTCGTCGCTTCCTCCTCCTCCTCCTCTCGACCTCGCCGCCGTCGTCGACGCCTCCCGCCTCGCCGCGTGGAACTCCGCCAGGCTCTATTCGGGAGAGAAGACGGCCGGTCTCTGTGCTCTGTCTGCCTACGTGTCGAGGCTGCTGACGGTGCTGGCGACGGCGAGCGAGAAGGCAGAGAGCGGAGCAGGGAGCAGGAGGAGCAGGAGGAGGAGGAACAACAACGGCGGCAGAGGCGGCGGCGAAGGAGAAGACTTTGAGTTCGAGCTCGACCTCGAAGAAGAAGCAGGAGAGCGCGAAAGCGAAGAAGAGACCTCGGTCGCCGTCGTGGGCTCGCTGTTCCGGTACGCCCCCGAGTTCTACTTCGAGGCGGCGCTGGACGGCTTCCACTCGGCGAGGGCGGCCGCGGCGCGCTCCTCGACGAGGAGGAGGAAGAAGAGTCCTGCGGCTTTTGCCGCGGACGAAGACGACAAAGAACAAGAGCGGCGCCTCCTCGCCCTCGCCGCCGCCAGCCGCCGCGCCGCCACGGCCGATGCCGTCGCGCTCACCGCCGCCGCCATCGGCCACGCCGACCTCTCCGGCCCGGACGCGAGGGACATGCTGCTGCAGAGCCTGGGGACGCTGGTCGCTTCGAGTTCTTCGACGTCAATTTCTTCCTCGAGCTCTTCGACTTCGCTTTCGCCGTCGCCGTCGCCGTCGCCTTCGCCGTCGCCGTCGCCGTCCTTCATCCCCTGCGCCCTCGACGCCTCTGCTCCGGCCCGAGCCCGCCTGCCCGCAGCCCTGCTCACGCTGCTCCAGGGTAGATCCTGGGTGCCCGCCTGCAACGTCCTCGCCGCTCTGGTGGGCCCCGCGGGTTTGGCCCCGCCGCCGAGGAGGCAGGCGCCCTTTGCTTCCTCGCCGTCGTCCTCTTCTTCGAGCTCGTCCTCCTCTTCCGAAGGCGCTTCCGAAAGCGGCGGAGGCTGCCCGGCGCTCCGCGCCTCTCTCGCCCGGTGCCTCTCCGACCCGGCCACGGCCAACCCGGTCCTCAACAGGGTGTTCGCGATGCTGAGCTGGGCGCTGACCGAGTCGGCGGCGGCGGCGAGGGAGGCTGCCGCTGCTGCCGCTGCCGCTGCTGCCGTGACGGCTCAATGAGCAGGAAGCAGAAACGGCGGCAACAGCAACGGCAACGGCACCAACGTTGCCGCTCCTCCTTCTTCCACCTCTCTCCATTTCCTCCGCTCGTCCTCCGGCTCCCCCCCGCCGCCCCCCACGACCACGCCCGTCGACGCCGCGGCCCTGGCCAGGAGGAGGGCGGCCACGCTCGAGCTGGCGGCGTCGCTGGCGCGCCTGCTCGAGTTCACCGCCGCTTCGGCGCCGCACCTGTTCCTGGGCAGAGGAATTAGAGAAGGAGGAGGAGGAGGAGGAGGAGGAGGAGGAGGAGGAGCCTCCGACGCAGCTGCCGTGGCCCCTGTCCCCGGCGCCGCCCTGAACCTCGACCGCGCGCTCGAGGCCGCGGCCTTTGTGCTCTCGCGCGGGGACTCACTCTGCACCTCTTCTTCGCCGGCGGCGGCGGCGCCGAGTTTCTCCGCCGCCGACGGCAGCGAGACCGTCCTCGACGAAGCCTCGACTCCTCCTCTGGCCGCCCTGCAGGCGCCGATCGCCGGCATGCTCTCCGTCCTCTGGTTATTCCGGCAGCGGCAGCGGGAGGAGGTGCGGGCAGAAGCGGCCGAAGCTGCTGCGGCGGCGGCTGATTCGTCGATGGCGATCTCTCCTCCTCCTCCTCCTCCGACCTTTTCTGCTGCTGCTGCCTCTGCCTCCTCTCCTCAGCCGCTGCTGCTCTCTCCGTTCGACCCCTTCCTCTCCGCGCTGGCTGCCCCCGAGACGGGCATCCTGACGGCGCTGCGGGCGCTGCGCGCTGAGAGGTGGGGCGCGCTCTTCGTCGGGGGCGGCGGAAGAGGGGAAGAAGAGAGGGCGGTGGCGACGGCGACGACGGCGTCAACGACGCCTCTCTCTCCGACGACGCCACTGCTCCCGCTGCCGCGCTCCTCCTCCTCGCTCCGCGCCGAGCTCGCAGCAGCAGAGGCCTGCGGCGGCGAGAAAAAGAACAAGAGGGTCGAGTCGAGAATAGTCTCTCTCGACTCTCTCGTCGCGGCGCTCGAGGCGCTCTCCCCTTCTCCTTCGACGACGACTCCCCCTCGCTCGCAGCTAAGGGCGGTGGCACGCTTCGGCAGCCTTACCGCGAGCGCCGCGCGAGGAGGAGGGACCCCCCGCTCGCTCGGCGTCGGCCGAAGGACGGCCTTCACGGACTGCGACGAGGCGTTCAACGCCGGGAGGGCGCGGAGCAGGCGGAGGCCGAGCGAAGGAGTCGGAGCCGAGAACGGCGGCGGCAACGGAGGAGAGCAGCAAGTCGAAGACGAGGAAGAGGCTTTCGACCTCGACCTCGGCAACGGCGAAGGCGACGACGAAGGCGAGGACCTCGACCTCGAAGAAACCGACGACACCGTCGAAGTAGACGACGGAGACGACGAAGAGGCCCTGGACGACGACGACGACGACGACGACGACGACGACGACGAGCAACAACCTCCTCCGAGGCCCGCGAGCCCGCCCCCGGAGTTTGTCGACCCGATCACCGCCGCGCTGATGAGCGACCCCGTCGTGCTGCCGTCGTCGAGGGTCGTCGTGGACAGATCCACCGCCGAGCGCCTGCTGCTGTCTTCCGCGACACCTTCGGACCCTTTCTCCAGGACGCCGCTGGACGCCGGGGCGGAGCTGGAGGCCGACGAGGGGTTGGCGAGGAGGATCGGGGAGTGGAGGAGGGCGGAGCAGGAAGCGATGGCGACGACGATGATGATGATGATGGAATGAGTGAAAAACGCTTATTTTTTAACCTTTCTATCTCTCTCTCTCTCTCCCTCTCTTTATCTCTCAATTAAAACACACCAACGCGCGGCCTTTGAAAGAGAGTCCCGCCGCGCAAATGTAAAAAACAAAAACAAACATGAAAAATGAAACGACTGCTGTTGCTACAAAAATAGAGGAAAGAGAGGGTGAGTTGTTTCGTTCGTTCGTTTTCTACTTTTCTTCTTTTTCACAACCTCCTCATCTTCAACCATCTCCAGCCGCCGCCGACGCCAACCCGCTCGCCACGAAGCACAGGTAGACACCCAACAGGGCCCACGAGGAGGCCGGTGGCAGCCTCCTCTTCCCTAAAAGGGCGACAACAAGAACGGTGGCCACCATGACCCCTACCCACGCAGCGGCCGCGCCGACTTCTTTGCCGATTCCGTCCGGGGGGAGCCTCACGGGGCTGCCGCTCGCCGCAGCAAGCGCGATCCCGGCCCCCAGACCTAAGAGAAGGTTGGCGAGAGGAGACGCGTAGCAGGCGGTCAGGGCCATGTTCGGCAGCCCTCGCTTGGCGACGGCGACATTGGTCGCCAGGTCCCCCGCCGAGTTGCCCCAGGCGAGCAGCGTGCCTCCGACGAGGGCCGGCGGCGCTCCGGACACGGCCCCGACGAGCGTCGCCGCGCCCACGAGCTCCGAGGCGAGGGCGTCGACCCAGAGGGCGGCCGCCAGCAGCGAAAAGGCGCGGACAAGCGAGGAGCAGAGCTTGCGGAGGCGACGGGAGGTCGAGGCGGCGCGCGGCAACGGGAGGAAGAGGAGGAGAGAGGACGAAGAAGAAAGAAGGCCTTCTTGTTCTTCTTCGAATCCTCTTCCGTTCGTTCCTCCTCCTGCTGCGTTACCGCTCCTCCGGACCACGAGGCACGCCACGGCGGCGACAGCACCAGCGACGGCCCCAAGAGCAAGCGACACCCCAAACCGCAGGGGCTGCCTCGAAGGGGAGTAGGGGGTCAGCCGCAGCGCCGCAGCCACCGGCCCCAGCAGCAGGGCAACGGGAAGCCACCTCGACGCCCCCGCGGGCTCCTCCTCCTCTCCCTCTCCTCCTCCGTCTCCCGGAAGGACGGGGATCGTCATCGCTCGGGCGAGCGTGAAGGGGCCGTCGAGGAATTTGAGGAAGACGGAGAGCGTCGCGGAGAGAGAGGGGACTTGTTCTTCTTCGTTGCCGTCGCCGCCGCCGTCTCCGCCGCCGAAGAAAGAAGTGAGAGTTCCTATCCGCACTCGCTGGCCCAGCGGCGGCGTCGCCCTCGGGCCCGTGTCCGGGGCCACGGGAGGGGATCCGCTGGAGGCGAACAGGTCGGCGGGGGGGTGGAGCTGGTCGTGCGAGGAGGCCGTAGCGGAGGCGAGCGTTCTGCTGCCGCCGTTGCTTTTGCTTCCATCGTCGTCGGAAAAGTTTTCGGCTCCGCCGCCGCCGCCGCCGCCGAACGACGACGCTCTCCAGTCGCTCACCGTCGTCCTCGCCGAGCGCGCGCCAGGGGACCTCCCTCCTGCTCCGCCTGTCGCCGTCGTCGTCGTAAGGTCAGAGAGCGTCATCTCGAGCTCCTCGGCCGCGGCGAGGTGCGACGGCGAAAGAGGAGGGAGGTTTTGGTTTCGGGCGAGGAGCGACGACGACGGCGGCGCGGCCGCGAGCGGGAGGTCGACCTCGGGCGGCGCCCAGAACGCGGAGCGGACGAGCAGGGGCGCCGAGGAAGAAGAAGAAGAAGAAGAAGACGCCTGGTTCCCTCCGCCGCCGCCGCTCTCGATCCCGACATCCCCTCCTTCTCCCCCCTCTTCGTCGAACCCGCGCGCGTCCTGGATGATCTTGGCCGCGTCAGCGCCCGCGACGGCGCAGACGTAGCAGAGGTAGAGGAGGAGCAAGAAGGCCGCGGAGCCCGCTCCCGCCGTCGTTTCTTCTCCTCCTCCTTTTCCTCCTCTCCTCCCGCCGCGGGACAGCACCAGCACGGCACCCAAGACCGCGACCCCGTACCCACACACGTCCCTCAGCAGGGCCCCGCGGGCCGGGACGCCGCCGGCGGCCCTCACGACGGCGCCGGCGACGACGCAGCCGACGAACAGGCCCGAACCCAGGAGGGCACCCGCGGCGAGCTCGAGGGCGCCGCTCCTCGCCGCCGCGACCGCGGCCCCTATGTCCGGAGCGCCGTTTCCCAGGGCCAGCAGCGTCGCTCCGGCCAGCCTCGGGGGCATCCGGGCTGCTGTGGCGGCGCGGGTGAGGGCGGGCGTGAAGTAGTCCTCTGCCGTCGCAGACAGCGCCCGGAAGAGCGCCGCGAGCGCGACAGCTGTCAGCAGCGTCGCCAGGGCCGCCGCAGGCCAGCCCGCCGGTTTCGCCAAGCAGTAGTACAGCTCCGGGTAGGGGATCAGGGAGCCCGTGTCGCAGTGGAGCTTGGCGAAGGCGCAGGCGTCGTCCGTCGAGGGGAGCCTGGAGATGTCCTCGCACTGTTTTTTTTTTCGAAGAAGAGGTTGAAGAGGAAAATGAATGATTGAGCGAAAAAGACGACGGCATTGCTTCTCTTTTTTCTTTCTCTTTCTCCCTTTCTCCCTTTCTCCCTTTCTCCCTTTCTCTCTTTCTCTCGCTCCTCATTGCACGAACCTTGACCTCGGGCTTCGCATTCGAGATAACATCGCCGAAAGCCTGGGAGGGTGAGGCCAGGAGAATGCACAGCAGGAGAGCGAGAGAGGCTGCTGCTGCTGCTGCGCTCCCGAAGAGGCGTCTTCGTTTTTTCATCGTTTGCTCCAAAACAAAATCGAAAACGAGAAATGGAGGCACAAGCAAAAAGAAGAAAAGAAAGAGGAAGAAAAAAACGCATGGACGGGATGAAGCGGCCTTTCGCCGGCCTCGCCTGGGCCTTTCTGCTCCTGACTCTGGAGTGCGGCTCCGTCGAAGCCTGGTCGTCGACCTCTGCGGATCCGAGCTGCGACGGAAGCACGATAGTGCTCCAGCTGGAAGATCGAGGAGCATCGTCAATGGCCTTTTCTTCTTCTTCTTCTTCTTCGACCCGCCGCGCCTTCTACTCCCTCCCGAGCCCCTTCGGCCCCTGGCCCTCGCTCCCTCGCAACGCCTCCGCCGCCACCGCGACGCGCCTGCTGGTCGCGGAGCCCATCGATGCCTGCAAGGACCTCGCTAGAGGCGGAGGAAATTCGTCCTCCTCGGCGCCTTTCGCGCTGCTGGTCGCGCGGGGAGGCGGGTGCTCTTTCTTCGAGAAAGTCAAGAGGGCGAAGGCCGTCGGGGCCGCGACGGTCGTCGTCTTCAACGCCGGGGAGCAGGGCTGCATCTTCCTCGGGGTCTCCTCCAATTCGTCCTCTCCTTCGAGGGAAGAGCTTGAAGCGCTGCCGCTGACAGTCTCGATCGATGCTGCCAGCGGAGCGCGCTTGTTGGCGGCCGCGGCTTCTCCGTCCGCCTCTTCCTCTTCCTCTTCTTCCTCTCCTATTTCTCTCCTCCGCGTCTTCGAGCCGCTCCCGACGAAGCTCGTCGACGGCTCGGCGCTCGTCCTGGGCTCGCTCGCCGTGGCCGGGCTGCTCATCGGAGCTCTGCTGGCCGCGAGGGACGAAGTGGAAAGGAGGACGAGGAGAAGGACTTCGGAAGGGAACGCTGCGGCTTCCGCCGGAGACGAAAACCAAGAAGACGAGGGCGAGGACGAAGACGAAGACGACGAACCCCTCGCCTTCTCCTCCCTGTCCGACGTCGCCTTCATCGTCGCTCTCATGGCCTCGGCGCTGCTCGCGGCCTTCTTCTTCCCCAGAATCTTCTCCTTCCTGCTCGCGGCGCTCTTTGTGTTTGGTGCGAGCGATGCCACGGGCCACGCCGCGAGCCGCCTGTTCGCCAAATTGCTCCCTCGGATGAGGGCGAAGCAGATCGAGCTGCCGAGCTTTTCTCCGGCCTTTTTGTGGGGCAAAGGGACGAAGAGCGCCGCAGAAGCAGCAGAAGAAGAAGGAGGGCTGGAAGAGGCGGCTCCGACAAACCGAAACCGAATCGCGGCCTCGACGCTGGCGGGCTTCGCCCTCGTCGCGCTTCCCGCGGCCTCCACCTGGCTCCTGCTCGGCCCGCGCCGCATCTGGCCCCTGCACGACCTTCTGGCCCTGGCTCTGATCTCCTCGATCCCAACGGGCCTGCGCCTGCCGTCCCTCAGGGCTTGCACTGCGCTCCTGCTTCTTGCGGCCGCGAACGACGTCTTCTTCGTCTTTCTGCAGCCCCGGATCACGAAGTCGGAATCGGTGATGGTGTCCGTCGCCACCGCCACCCCGGCCCTGGTCCTGCTCTCTCCGCTGCAGCAGGGCGGGCCAAGGGCCGGGTTCGCGCTGCTCGGGTTCGGGGACGTGGTCGTCCCGGGGGCCGCCGTGGCCTTCGCTGCTCGGTGGGACTCGCTGAGGAGGTTGAGGAAAAGCGGAAACAACGCTCGTTCTTCTTTCTCTCTCTCCGCCTTCTCTTCTCTCTTCGCTTCTGTTCTGGGCTACTGCCTGGGCCTCTCCCTCACGTACCTCGCGCTCTACCACCGATTTGGAAACTCGGCGGGGCAGCCCGCGCTCCTCTATTTGAGCCCCTGCGTCTTGCTGTTGACGGCGGGCTCTCTGGCGTTGAGGGGAGGGAGGAGCGAGCTGAGGACCGCCTGGTCGGGACTGGACAGCAAGGAGGGAAGGGAGGGGAGGAACAGCAGCAGGAGGAGGGGAGGGGCTTCTTCTTCTTCCGAGTTCGCGCCTCTCGTGGCGTGATTGATTGCGGCACGGACCCGGCGCTGTGTAAAATTGAAACAAAAAAAATCCGTCCGAGTTTTTTTTTTTTTCGAGGGTCGTCGAAAGAGGTCGGGAAGAAATCTCTCTCCTGGACTCAGTCCACTTTTCGTTTCTTTTTTACTAGCCCTCCTTCAACATTCGCTCCCCGAGGCAAGCACTTCCGCTCGTCCCATCACCTCTCTCGCCCCGCGACACGAAATGGCGGGCGTCATGATGGCGTCACGCGCGGGCCTGGCCGCCGCGAGACCCGCGCAGGCCGCCTCCCGGGCGTCGACGGCGGCTGCTGCGTCCCTGTCGCCGTCGCCGTCGCCGTCGGCGGCGTTCCTTCGCAACAACGGCGGCACCAATGCTCGCTTCGCCTCCGTCATCCCCAAGGCCTCCGCCGCCGAGATCGTCGACGCCGCTTCCGAGGAGGCCGACGGCATGGTACCGGCCAGAGGCCGCGGAGGCCGCGGCGCGGGAGGAGGCCGCGGCGGAGGCCGCGGCGGCGGGCGAGGCCGAGGCGACGGCGGCGGTCGCGGTCGCCGCGACGGGGGCTCGGCCGAGGCCCCCGAGTTCCAGGAGCGCGTCGTCCAGGTCTCTCGCGTGACCAAGGTCTGCACGGGAGGCAAGCAGCTGTCGTTCAGGGCCGTCGTGGTCGTCGGAGACGAGAAGGGCAAGGTGAGAAATGGAAGATGAAGAGAGAGAAAGAGAGAAATTGGAGAGGCTTGATTGGCGGCGAACGAACATTTTCCGTTCGTGGTTGCTGGGATTCGCGACGCGCTTTCGCAGTGCTGTCGACCTTTTTGCTCCTATTCCAAGCCACTCGGAACGCGCATTGAGATGTGTACAAGAGTTTCGGATGCAAACTGGGACAGAACAAGCACGGCAAGTGCTCAAAAACGGACGACGAACGATGATCTCGCATCTCAGCTTTTTTTTCCTCCGGCCGCCGCCTCTCCTTTTTTTCTTTTATTTTCTTTTTTCCTCGACGCCACGGCGACCTCTTCTTCCTTTCATTCTTTCTTCTCACCTCCTTTCCCCCCCAAAAAAAAACGAAAACCACCACCACCACCACCACCTCATCAACAACCCAGATCGGCGTCGGCACGGCCACCTCCAAGGAGGTCATCGACGCCGTGCAGAAGGCCGTGATCGCGGCCAAGAAGGAGATGGTCACGGTGCCGCTGACGCGCGGCGCGACGTTCCCTCACCGGGTCGACGGCGTCTTCGGCGCGGCCCGCGTGATGCTCCGCCCTGCCTCCGAGGGTACGGGAGTCATCGCCGGTGGCGCCGTGCGCGTTGTCCTGGAGCTGGCCGGGATCAAGAACGCCTTTGGCAAGCAGCTCGGCAGCGGCAACCCGCTCAACAACGCGCGCGCGGCCGTCGAGGGTCTGAAGCTGCAGAGGACTGTGGAGATGGTCGCCAAGGAGAGGGGCCTGACCGTGTCGCAGATGCTGCAGCACAAGCCGGCGTGAATAGAGTGTTGTAGAAGAAGGCTTTCTGCTTTCTTCTTGTTTCTTCGCTTCGCGGGTTCGTTTCATGGAGATCAAAAACTTTTTTGGGTGGTTTTTTTTTTTCGTTCGACTTTATATTTCGAGAGAGAGATTTCGCGGCACTTTTTCCCCCCCCCGCATTTTGACTTCAACAACAACATTTCGAAGGGGACACGCTGTTTTTTTTACTCTCTTTTCTCCTTTTTTTGTGTAAAAGAAAGAGATGACGACGGAGTCCCTGGGATTTAAACAAAAAAAAATATTTCTCTTTTTCTTTTAACACAAAAACTGAAAAACCGGAAATAGAAAAAAAAAGCGAAGCGCTCGACATCGCAAAATCTCTTTCTCTCTCTTCTAATTCTACGACTTGGCGGGAAGGTTGACGCTCAGCACGTGGCCCAGCAGCGCGTCCACCACGGACCCCTGCTTGGCCGCGGCCGTGCGCCTGACGGCCTCGACCGCCGACGCGGCGTCGGCCGCCAGCGAGCGCGCGTGCGCTTCGCCGTCGGCCGCGGCCGAGGAGGCGGCCGCGGCGGCGTTGGCCTCGCGCGCGGTGCGGTAGGCCTTGACGTCGGCCTCTGCCTCTGCCTTGGCGGCGCGGAGGCGGTCGGCCTTGGCTGTGGAGAGGAAGGGTGGAGGATTTTGTTTTTTGGTTGAAGAAAGGTCGAAGAGGTCGAGGTTGAGAGAGATGGCATCGGCGTCGTTGCTCATGTTCGCTTCCTTTTTCTTCTTCGCTCTTTCTCCTTCTTTCACCCTCTCTCCAATCCCTTCTCACCTTTCCGCGCTTTGCCGACGATGGCCTGCGCCTCTGTCTCGGCGGCAAGCAGGCGCTGGATGCCGTCAGCTCCCGTGCCGACCTCCATCTCGCGTTTTCTCGAAAAAAAAAGTTTTGATGGGAAGAGGGGTGGTTTGCCCTTGATCGACGAGAAAAGAGTTCGCTAGCTCTTCTCCTCTCTCAGCTTGAGTGGCTTCGAGCGAAGCAGCGGAAGACGCGTCGACAAGGAGACGAGCGTAGAGGCCTTCGTTTCGTTCCCACTGCTCTCTTCTCGTCAGGAGAGAAGAAGCTGTGAGAGCGGAAAGAGAAGAAGAGAAGAACAAAGGAGTGAGAAGGCCGAGAGAGAGAGAGAGCAAGAGCGAGTTTTTTTCTTCTTTTTTTCTTCGCCCCCTTGAGCTCCCTCTCTTTCTTCACTTTCTTTCTTTCTTTTTTTCCCCACTTCAACGTCTACCCCGCCCCCGCGCGTCGACTCCAGCCATGTCGCACAGGAAGTTTGAACGTACGTCGGTGATTGATGGGTCCTCGGAATCCTCTTGCGAGGCTGAGCGAGATCAGAGCAAGCGCGCGCGCTTGCTTGCGCAGGGAAGCGAGCTGATTGAAGAGAGCCCTCCTCTTCATCGATCAAAGCAAGCAGCCGTCGTCGTCGTCGTTTCAGTCATCATCTTCCGCGCCTGCTCTCCTCCGCCTCTCTCTGCCCCTCGTTTTGGGCTCTCGACGCCGGAGAGATTACGAGCATGCTCGTTTAGTCCCATCGCGATCGGAATCGGGCCTCGTAGAAGAGCGGAGCAAGCGTCGGAGAAGGAACGGAATGATGCTCGAGATCGATGAAGGCGGCGCCTGGCAGCAGCGGCGGCGGCGGCTGCAATTGAAAGAGGGAACGAAAAGCTCCTCGCGCGGCTGCATCTTCCTCTCTTTTCTCGCTCCGTCTCTCTCGAGAATGCGATCTGATCTGGCTTGATCGATATCTAGCCGGATTCCGGAGGCGTTGGAGGGATGTTCGAGCTCATACCTGTCCGCGAGAGAGGAGATGATCATCGAGGGAAACCAAGCGCCGGCCGTCGATCTCTCGCTCGATCGCCCACCCGCCGCCTCTCTCGACCTCTTCCTTCTTCTTCTCTTCCTCTTCTTCTCTCTCTTTGCTCCCGTCACTCACCACCATTCCCCCCAATCCCACCACCCCATCAATTAACCTACCAAACCAACCAACAGAGCCCCGCCACGGCTCCCTGGGCTTCCTCCCCAAGAAGCGCTGCCGCCGCGGCAAGGGCAAGTGCAAGTCCTTCCCAAAGGACGACGCGTCCAAGCCGCCGCACCTGACCTCGTTCATGGGCTACAAGGCCGGCATGACGCACATCGTGCGCGACGTCGACAAGCCGGGTTCCAAGCTGCACAAGAAGGAGACCTGCGAGGCCGTGACGGTGGTCGAGACGCCTCCGATGATCGTCGTCGGCGTCGTCGGCTACGTGCCGACGTCGCGTGGGCTGCGCACTCTCGGAACTCTCTGGGCGGAGCACCTGGGCGACGACCTCCGCCGCCGCTTCTACAAGAACTGGTACAAGGCCAAGAAGAAGGCCTTCTCCAAGTACTCTGCCGGAGAGGGAGGGTACGCCGCGAAATCCGCGGCCACCGCCGAGCAGCTCAAGAAGCACGCGACGGTCGTGCGCGTGCTTGCTCACACCAACGTCCGCGCCGTCGGCATCGGGCAGAAGAAGGCGCACCTGGCTGAGGTCCAGGTCAACGGCGGCACGGTCGAGGAGAAGGTAGACTTCGCGCTGAGCCTCTTCGAGCAGCCCGTCGGCATCGATGCGGTGTTTTCTCAGGACGAGATGATCGACGCGATCGCGATCACACGCGGCCGCGGGACCGAGGGCGTCGTCGCCCGCTGGGGCGTGTCCCGCCTGCCGCGCAAGACGCACCGTGGCCTCCGCAAGGTCGCGTGCATCGGCGCCTGGCACCCTTCGCGCGTCATGTGGACGGTGGCCCGCGCCGGCCAGCACGGCTTCCACCACCGTACCGAGATGAACAAGAAGGTCTACAAGATCGGCAAGAAGGGCGACGAGTCGCACAAGGCGACGACCGAGTACGACGTCACCGACAAGGACATCACGCCCATGGGCGGTTTCCCCCACTACGGTGTTGTGGACGAGGACTACATCGTGCTGAAGGGGGCGATCCCCGGGTCGAAGAAGAGGTGCATTACTTTGAGGAGATCGCTGGTGCCGCAGACGTCGAGGTCGGCGCTCGAGGAGATCAAGCTGAAATTCATCGACACGGCCTCCAAGTTCGGCCACGGGCGCTTCCAGACCAGCGACGAGAAGGCCAAGACGCTGGGCAGGGTCAAGGCGTGAAGAGGAGGATTCTTCTGCAGTGCGCTGTGTGTTTTGCTTTTTTTTCATACTTCTTTGTTTCTTTTTATTTGAAGAGTACGAAGGAAATGGTAAGTAAATAAATCTGAATTTCAAAAAAAAAAAAAAAAAAAAAAAAGTCTCTCTCCCTCTCTTTCGTTTTGAATCAAATTTACTTTTACAAGTCTCTCTGGGAGAAAGCAGGAGTCGTTAAGTTTCTTTTTTTTTGGATCAGTCTTGTTCAAAACTCCATCGAGAGCACGATGTCGTTGTCCGGCTGGGTCAGCGGAGGAGAGACCGCGCCGGCGCTCATCAGGGCCGTCACGGAGTTGTTGTTGCTAGTGTTACTGATCGCCGTCGTCGCGGCTTGCGCAACTCGAGCTTCTTCGACCTCCTCCTGCGCCATCGCCGCCGCCATCGCCATCCTCGTCGACCGGTGCGCGCCCGCCGCCGCAGGGGAGAAGAAGGCGTTGAGCGTCGCCTGCTGCAAGGTGGGCGCCGGGGACGCAGCAGCGGCGGCTGCGGCGGCGGCAGAGGCCGCGCGGGCGACGGCGGCGCGGGCCGCTGCTCCCCGCGACGCAAACGCCGACCTCGAGGGCGAAGCGAGAAGAGGGTTTTGAGGTTTCACTGGAGCAGCAGCCTTCTGCTGCTGCTGCTGCTGCTGTTGTTGTTGTTGTTGTGTCCATGTGCTCCCGCCCTTGCGGGCGCGGAAGGCCTCCATCACGGAGGAGGGCGGCGGCTGTTGCTGCTGCGGCGGCGGGGCGAAGGAGTCATTGCCTCTGCCGCCGCCGCCGCCGTTGCTGCTGCCGAAGATTGCGGCGCCGGCGCTGCCGCCTCGCGCGCCGGCGCCGCTGCCGCCCCCCCGGCCCTGGCTGCTTTGTCTTTGGTGTCTGTTCGGGTTGTAGTACCCGGGGATAGGCGGGGAGGTGGAAGGGGAGGCGTCGGAAGAGGAGGAGGAGTTGCCGCTGAGGGAGAGGGAAGAGGAGGAAGTCGGATGAGGGCCCGGAGCGCGAGAGGCTGGAGGAGAAGCGACGGCGACGGAAGCAGAAGAAGGCCCCGCTGCTGCTCCTCCTCCTTCCCTCGCTGCTGCCACCCTCGCGGCCTCCTCGAGTCTCTGTGCCTCGTACTTGGTCGCCGCGTCCGATCCCGCGTAGGGAGTGAGCCCACCGCTGTTCCCTCCGGCAAGGGAGGCTCCGGGGACGACGACGACGACGGGCGAAGAAGCCGCTGCTGTCGCCGCCGTCGAAGTCGCTCCTCCGAGCCCGCGGGACGCAGGAACGACGCCAAAGCCTCCCAGGCCGCGTCCCGAGCCCCCGAGGCCCCCGACGACGACGGAAGCAGCAGTGGGGACAGCAGCGGGAGCAGCAGCAGCAACGGCGACGGGAGCGGCAACGGCAGCAGCAGCGGCAGTGGGAGCCAAACCGGCAACCACATTATACTTGTCGCTCTCCCTCGGCAGGTCCGTCGAATTAAGGACCACGCGCACGGCCCCGTCCACGTCGACGTAGCACGCGTGGATCCTCTGCTTCGGCCCCCCGGGCGCGGCGCACACGTTCCCGAACAGGTCAGTGTCGACGACGTCGCCCGTCGCGAGCGACACCCTGCGGCGGTGGACCGGGCACCGGATCACGCACGTGCCCTTGAAGTCCTCGATGTCGCCCAGGCCGCCCAGGTCGCCCCCCTGGTGGTGGCAGAGGCTGTCGAAGCAGTGGACGGCGTCGCCGTGCTTGAGGAGGGTGACCCTGCGGCCGTTGAGTTCCTGGGGTAGTGGAGAAGAAGAGGGAGAGGTTGAAGAAGAAGAGGTTCGAAGGAGGAGGAGGAGGAGGAGGAGGAGGAGGAGGAGGAGGAGGAGGAGGAGGGGGAAAAAAAGAAAAAAAGAAGATGAGCAAAATTGTTTTTTTTCTTTTTCCGGTGTTTCTACTGCTTGTGTTTCGACCTCTCTCGGTCTCTTTTTCATTGGGATCTGAAAATAAAAGACAAGTTTCATGGACGAGAGAGGGAGGACGAGGCTCGGAAGAGGGGCGGAGTGAGCTCCCAGGAGGCGCGCGCGTCTGCATGAAAATCCTCGTCGTTTGCTTCTCTTTTTTGCTTTTTTTCAACTGTCACGAGCGATCGGTTGATCGACGGATTAGTGCCTCGTTCTCCGCATGAAGGGGCTTGTTTGTTCTCAACCTTGCACGAGAGGGTAGACGAAAGACGTCTCGATACGCGTGGCCCAAAACGAGGGCAAGAGCGGGGAGGGAAAGCGACCGTTGGGGGAGCGGAAGGAATCGGGGCAAACCGCTTTCCTTCGTTTCTCTCCCTCGTTCAATTCCACAGCTTCTCTCTCACCCTGTGCACGCGGACGCCGCCCTCGAGCTCGCGGATGTTGACGCCGAGGCGGAGCGCCATGGCTCGCGCACGCACGCCCGCTCGCTCTCGCGGGGAGGGAAAGCTCTCTTGAGCGGGAGGTGTGCGAAGCGGAGGAGGAGGAAGAGAACGGGGGAAAAAAAAAAGTGAGAAAAGAGGTTCCTTTTTGAAGACTTCTTTCTTCTTCTTCCTGCTTCTTCTTCTCTTTCCAACCTCCTCCGCCCCCCCTTTCTCCACCACCTTGTTCTTTAAAATTCTGGTCGGTTCTATTTCTTCTTTTACTCGTCCTCCCTCTCCCTCTCTCTCAACGAACAAAACACAAAAAGAAGAGAAAGAAAGAAAGAAGAGCGTCAACTCTATCTCTCTTTCTCTTTCTCTAAGCTCCACCTCCGCCTTAATCAACGAGCGCCTTCCTGACCATCGCCTTCTCCTCGTCGCCGAGCTTCTTCGGGAACCGGATCTCGAACCGCACGTGCAGGTCCCCCTTGCTCTTCGGGTCCTTGCTCAGGGGCATGCCTTCGCCCTTGACGATCTTGACCGCCGTGGGGGTCGCGATCCCGGACACGGGGACCGTCAATTGCCTTTTGTCTAATGTCTCGACCTGGACAGTGGGCCCGCAGAGCGCGTCTGCCAGTCCCACTTTCGCGGTGTAGACCAGGTTGTTCCCTTCGCGCTTGAACCTCTCGTGAGGCTTCTCGTCGATCACGAACACGATGTCTCCAGGTCTGGACCCGGGCCTCTCGTCCCCCTTCCCTTCGAAACGCACTTTGGTGCCTGCCTTCCACCCGGGCTTGACCTCGATCGACAGGACTTCTTCCTTGCCCATGGGTCGCCCCGACGCGGGGTCGTAGACAGTCCTCGTCAGCTTGACGCGCTTGGTCGCCCCCGTGTAGAGCTCCTCGAGCGAGCATCTGAGCGAGTGGGAGACGTCAGGGTCCTTGTGAGCAGCCTGCTGTTGGTAGCGCTGCTGCTGCTGCTGCCCGAAGCCGCCGCCGCCGCCGCCGAAACCGCCGCCGCCGCCGCCGCCGCCAAAGAGGTCCTCGAGGCCGCCGCCCCCTCCCATGGACCCGCCGAAGAACTCGCGGAAGATGTCTTCGGCCGAGCGAGGGGTGTAGGTCCCCGCTCCTCCGCCGTGGCCGCCGGGGTGCCCGCCGAAGCCCCCGCCTCCTCCTCCAAAGGGGTGAGCTCCTCCTCCTCCTCCAGCGCCGCCTCCGAAGCCGCCTCCTCCGGGCCCTCCGGCGCCGGGCGGCGGCGCGCCCTGCTTCAGGCCCTCCTCGCCGTAGACGTCGTAGACCTGCCTCTTGGTGGGGTCGCTGAGGACCTCGTAGGCCTCGGAGATGAGCTTGAACTTGTCGGTCGCGGCGGGGTTGTTCTGGTTCTTGTCCTGGGGGAAGGGAGGGGTTTGAAGGTTGAGGTTGAGGTTGAGGGCAAGAAAGAAGAAGGAAGGTCGGAGGAGAAGGAGAAGGAGAAGGAGGTGAGCGGTGGCGGAAGGGGAAGTAGATCTCTCTAGCATTCTTCCATTCCTCTCTCCTGATGGCTCTTCATTTCTCTTTCTCTTACCGGGTGCCACTTCATCGCGAGCTTGCGGTAGGCTGTGAATGTGGGTTGGAGCGTTCGAGGGCAAAGGAGAGTGAGCACGGGGGAAGGGAAAGGTCGAGCTGAAGCTCGATCGATGCTTCTTTTTTTCTTCCTTCCTTTTTTTTCCTTCCAATCCCTTCTAATCGGCTTACCTTTCTTCAGCTCAGCGTCGTCGGCCTTTTTGTCCACGCCCAGGACGCCATAGTAGTCGGCGCCCATGGTGGAGAGAGAGGCAAGGGTGGGGGGTGGGGGGGAGGAGCTAGTGCAGAGAAAGAGAAGTGTGTGGTAAGAGACAGAGAGAGGGAGGAAGAAGGAAAAGAAGGAAGAAGGAGGAGTGAAGGCCCCTCTCGTTGATGCCTCCTCATTTTTTCGCTTTCGTCTGTCGACCGACCTCGGCGAAGTAGAAGAAGAAGAAAAGCAATTCGAGTTCGCCCTTCTCTCTCTCTTCTCTCTCTATCCCTCGCTCGACCATGGCGCCACGCCGCCAAGCCAGCAGCGTCGCTGAACCGGCAACGGCGGCCCCGAACGCCTACGAGCAGGAGCGCGAGGCCCGGATCGCCGCCAACAGGGCCAGGCTTGTCGAGATGGGCATCGTCGCGTCGACGTCGACGTCCGCGATGAATTCCTCTCTGCCCCTCGGCGTGCTCGGCTCCTCTTCGGGGCGGCCCACGGCCTGGTCCCGGTCCGCGTTCGGGGGTGGAGAGAAGAAGTCGGTCAAGCGGAGGCCCACCGTGGCGATGAAGGTGAGGAGAGAAAGAGGGAGAGAGAGGTGGAAGAGAGAGAGAGAGAGCGAAATTGAAAGACGATGCGAGAAAAAGAAACAGTTTCATCTCGGGAAAAAAAAAAAAAAAAAAAAAAAAAAAAAAAACCCCCCCCCCCCCCCCCCCCCCCCCCCCCCC
>Ga0114918_10000753_pt1 | contig 28525 bp, 16 predicted proteins | sample LantaG_FD_87015 | JGI IMG/M metagenome (GOLD analysis project Ga0114918, IMG submission 87015) | Deep subsurface microbial communities from Baltic Sea to uncover new lineages of life (NeLLi) - Landsort_02402 metaG | ecosystem: Environmental > Aquatic > Marine > Oceanic > Sediment | place...
GACGGCGCCGTCGCCTCGGGGGCGCTCGCTTGCGCGACGGGCTTGGCTGTCGCCGTCTTTGCGTTCGTGACCGTGCGGAGCTGGTGGAAGGAGGGGAACGGGAAGCTGGTGGAGGGAGGGGAACGGGAAGCTGGGGGGGAGGAGTTGTCAGACAAGTCAACAAAAAGAGGGAGGAGGGAGCGAGAGCGAGAAGGATAGAAAGAACGAGTAAAAAGACAAGACCGGAAAACGTTTCGAACGTCGTTGAAAATCAGATAGGAATCGCCGAGACGATTTCCCTGCAACCGCTGTCGAGAGCTTCACATCGAAGCCCCTTTTTGTGCGCTCTCTCTTCTGTTTCTCCCCATCGTTCCCCTCTAAGGAACGCGAGGGCTCTTTTCTCCCGCATATTAAGGGAGGAGAGACGAGATGAGCGAGACGTCCAACGACTCGCATTCGTCGGCGAGGCCGACGCTCTCTTCGTCGTCGAGCGACGACGCTGCGGGCGCTGCTTCTGCTGCTGCTGCCGCCGCCGTCGTCGCCCCGAAGCCGCCTCCCGAGGCCGACACCTCGCAGGAGGAGGAAGATGATGACGCCGTCGTCTCCCCGACGCAGCATCAAGATGACGACGAGTCCATGGAGGAGGACGACGAGTCCGGGAAAGACGGTAAAAGGCAATGGAATTCGATTTCGACTGTCGTCCAAAAAAAAAACCCGGCTGACGGAAAAACCATTTCGAAAAACCATACAGACTCGTCCTTCGCCGCCTCGGACGAGGAGGAGGAGGATGACGAAGATTCCGGCTCTTCCGACGCAGACGAGGAGGAGGAAGAAGAGGAGGAGGACGAGAAGAAGCCGAAGAAGAAGAAGCAAGCTGCCGCTCCTGCTCCTGCTGCTCTTCTCCCAAAGGCCAAGGCGGCCGCCTCGACCGCAGCAGCGGCTTCTCGCCGCGCCCCCGCTGCCGCCGCCTCGACGGCCCCTCCCGGGCTCTTCAAGAGGGCAGCCAAGGTCACCGTTACCGCCTCTGCTGCCATCGCCGCAGAGAGAGACAAGGGATCCGGCGATGACGAAAGAGAAGGAGGAGGGAGAGGAGGAGGAGGCTGCGGAGGAGGAGGACAAGACGACGACGACGCTTCCGGCGAGCCCCCCGCGCTGTCGCAGCGCGACGCCGAGCGCCGTGCCGCCAACGTCGCCGCGCTCCTCGGCGGCTCCCTCGCCGTCGCCCGCAGGCCCATCGCACAGTCGCTCTCCGTCTCTGGAGCCGAGGCCGTGCTCCGCTCCGCGTTCTGCTCCCCGGTGCCGGGAGCCCCGGCCGCGAGCGAGTCGCTCAGGCGCAAGCTGGCCAAGCGACGTGCCTTTGTGCCCTGGGGCTCCAGCCAGCCGCTGCCGGCCTTCAGGTCGACGGCCCCGCCCGTCGTGGAAGCCGCCGCCGCCGAGGCGCCGACCGTGGGCGACGCCGGCGACGTCGGCCCGCCTCCGGGGGAGCCCCTGTGCCTGTGGGAGGAGCCCGAGGAGGAGGCCGCGAAGAGGGCTGCTGCTGCGCAGATCGAGAGCGCGCCGGCCAAGGGAGGCGACGACGCCGCTGCCGCCCTTCCCTCTTCTTCCTCGTCTGCCCCTCGCGCGCGGATCATGGTCGACCCCATGCTGACGCGCTGGCTGAGGCCGCACCAGCGCGAGGGCGTCGCTTTCATTTTCGAGTGCGTGACGGGTATCAAAGGGTTTGACGGGCGCGGGTGCCTGCTGGCTGACGACGTGAGTTTTATTTTCGTTTTTTTCTTTGAATTTTCGCACGAAGAAGAAAAAACGTCCTCAAAAAACTCCAAAACTTTCCCTTAAAAAAAACAAAAAAACAGATGGGCCTGGGCAAGACCCTCCAGGCCCTGACGCTCCTCTGGACCATGCTCAACGAGGGCCACCCCCTCCTCGGAGGCACGCCCCTCGCCCGCCGCGCCGTCATCTGCTGCCCGACCTCGCTCGTCGGCAACTGGGAGGCCGAGGCGCGCAAGTTTTTGCGCGGCCGCCTGCGCGTGCTCGCGCTGTGCGAGTGCTCGCGCGACGATGCCGCGCAGTCTCTGTCCAACTTCCTGTCGCCGCGCGGGGAGCAGGTGCTGATCGTGTCGTACGAGACGTTCAGGATCCACGCGCCCAAGTTCGACAAGCCGGGCGCGTGCGACTTGCTGATCTGCGACGAGGTGAGAGAGAGAGAGAGAGAGATTCGAGAGAGAGTTTTTGAGAGGGTTTTTGAGAGGGTTTTTTTTCTTCTTCGGGACTCACTCTCTCTTCTCTCTTTCTTCTTCGAAAACCTCGCTCTCGACCACCTTGCAGGCCCACCGCCTCAAGAACGCCGACACGCTCACCTCCCGCGCCATCGGCTCCCTGCCCTGCCGCGCCCGCGTCCTGCTCTCGGGCACCCCCCTGCAGAACCGCCTCGAGGAGTTCCACGCGATGGTCGCGTTCGCCAACCCGGGAGTGCTCGGGCCGATCGCGGACTTCAGGAAGAGGTACGAGGCGCCGATCCTGGCGGGCCGCGAGCCCGGAGCGGCGCCGGAGGACGCGGCGCTGGGCGCAGAGCGCGCCGCCGCGCTGTCGGGCGTCGTCAACGACTTTATCCTCCGCCGCACCAACGCATTGCTGTCGGCGCACCTGCCGCCCAAGATCGTCGAGGTCGTCTGCTGCAGGCTCACGCCGCTGCAAAGGTCCCTCTACGACCACTTTCTGGGCTCGGTGGCGGGTGCGAGGGCCCTCGTCAGGGAGCAAGGTCCCGATGGAGGAGCGGGAGGCTCCGGCAAGCCCGGCACGGCACGGGTCCTCTCGGCGATCACGTCGCTGCGCAAGCTCTGCAACCACCCCAAGCTGATCTGGGACGCCATGGTCTCCAAGAAGGCAGCGGGATCGGCTTCAAGCTCCTCCGGGATGCCCGACGCCTTCGCCGGGTGCGAGCAGCTGTTCCCCGCGGAGTTTTTCGGCGGCGGCGGGGCTGCCGGCGGCAGGGGAAGGGCGGGAGGAGGGGGCGGGCTGGCTCGGATCCTGGGCCGCGGCGGCGCCGGCGGGCCGCCTCCCGGGTGGGAGATGCTCTCCGGCAAGTTCGCGCTCGCTGCGGCTCTCCTCGCTGCGCTGCACGCCCACGGAGATGGCGGCGTAGGCGGCGGAGCGAACGGAGGGGGGACGTCCCGCAGCGGCGGCTTCTCGGCCCCGGCCTCCGTCGGCGGCGGCGAGCGCATCGTCATCGTCTCCAACGCCACGCAGACCCTCGACCTCTTCGTCGCGCTCTGTCGCCAGCGCAGCTACCCCTTCCTGCGCCTCGACGGCTCCACCAGCATCTCCAAGCGCACCAAGCTCGTCGCGCAGTTCAACGACCCGACGCGCCGCGAGTTCGTCTTCCTGCTCTCGTCGAAGGCCGGCGGCTGCGGCCTCAACCTCGTCGGCGCGAACCGGCTCGTGCTGTTCGACCCGGCGTGGAACCCGGCCGACGACAAGCAGGCCGCTGCTCGAGTGTGGCGTGACGGTCAGAAGCGGCGCGTGTTCGTGTACCGGCTGCTGGCGACGGGCACACTGGACGAGAAGATCTGGCAGCGGCAGTGCTCGAAGGAGGGGCTCAAGTGCGTCGTCGACGGCGCGGCCGGCGCCGGCGACGCCCTGAACAACGGCGGCGGCGGCGGCGCTCCAAGCGACAACCTCCCCGACGACGACGGGCTCGCGGCCCCGGAGAACGCGGCCCTGATGTCGATTGAGGAGCTCCGAGACCTCTTCACGCTGCACTCCGACGTCGCCTCGGACACGCTGGAGGCGATCGAGGCCTCGGAGGGCCGCGGCAAGGGCGGGGGGGGAGCCGGCGACGCCGCCGACGAGCTCGCGCGCACCGCCGCCGCCGCCGCTGCCGCCGCCCCTTGCGCCGCCTCCTCCTCCGACCGCCCCCAGGACGGCAAGCCCGCCGAGGAGGACATCGCCAAGTACGCCCGCCACTCCAGAATCTTCGACGTTGACGATGACGCGATGAAGGAGGCCGCGGCGACGTGCCCCGGCGTGATCTCCTTCGTGTTCTCGCTCAAGGTCGACGGCAAGAAGCTCGACGGCGACGGCGACGAAGAGAACGGGGCGGGAGCCCGAGTCGGCGGGGTCGCCAAGGCCGTGCCTCCTGCTTCCGCGCCCGCCTCTGCCGCGCTCGCGGCGCTGCCGCCGTCTTCCTCGGACGTTGTCGTCGCTCCCTTGCAGCAGCAGCATCAGCAGCGCGGCTCGGCCCTGGGGATGCGCTCGCGCCTCGGCCTCGGCCCCGGGCTCAAGTTCGGCGGCGGCCAAGGCGGCAGCGCAGCCCCGAGGACGGCGTCGCTCGCGGCTCTGACCTCTGCTGCTGCCGCCGGTCGCCCCGCTCTCGGGGACGCCACCAACATTGCCTCGCGCGCCTTTACCGCGCCCGCGAGGGCCGGCAACCCGCTGCTCGCGCTGCCCTCCGCGAAGCGCGCCAAGGCGGAGACGCCTCTGGCTGCTGCCGGCGGCCGCGGGCGCGGCGGCGGCGGCGGCGGCGCTGCCCGAGGGAGAGGCCGAGGCCGAGGCGCTTCTTCCTCTTCTGCTTCGAAGCCCAAGGGCCGAGGCCGCAAGGCAGCTTCGAGTGACGAGGAGGAGGACGAGATGTCTGACGACGAGTCGGAGGAAGAGAGCCAGGAGGAGTTTGACAGCGGCGAGAGCGAGGAGGAAGAGGAAGCGGAAGAGGAGGAGGAAGACGAAAAAGAAGAAGCGGCGGAAAAGGAAGACGCTACTCCTGCTGCTGCCGCAGCTCCTTCGAAGACGCCCCAGCAGCCCCGCGCGCTCCCCGCCGCTGCTTCCGCGGCGGCGATGGCGTCGAAGACCCCTGGCGCTGGTCCTTCGGCTGCCGCCGCAGTTTCGGTTCCGGCCGGAGGCGGCGGAGGCGGCGGCGGGGGCCCCTCACGCTAGTCGCTCTCTTCGGTCGACCCCGCCTCCGGCTGCGAGGAAAAGACCAGAAGCGCGTCGAAGAAGTCGAGATCGCCGCTCTACGCCGACGACGACGACGACTTTATGTGAGCGAGCAAAAGGAGGGGAAGGGGAGGGAGGGAGAATGCGCTCATGACTTTTTTGAACTTTCTTTAGGAGACTTCGTCCCCCCCAGACCGCTTTTCGATGTTTCCTTCATTTTCTTCGGCGACTATTTTTTGCAATTATTCCTTCCAGCCCACCCCGCGCGCAATCCGGAGCCACGTCGGTTTCTCTTATAAATAAGAGAGCAAGTCAAGGGGGAAAGACATCGCTTTTCCGTCCTTCATCCATCGGCGGGAGCAGCCCCTCCTCAGCCTCCTCCTCCTCCTCCCCCTCCTTCCCCTCCTTCCGCTCCTCCTACGCTGCCGCCGTCGCGCCCGACCCCCGCGGGCAGCGAGCCCGCGATCGCCAGCAGCTCCCGCACGTCCGCCAGGGCCGGCGGGTACCGCTGCAGCAGCTTCAGGTTGGCCGCGAAGTCTCCGCGCAGCAGCGGCTCGCGCGCGCGGAGGAGCATCGCCGCGCAGAGCCGCGCGAGCGCCTCGGGGCGTGTCAGGGAGGAGCCGTCGCTCCCGCCCCCGCCCCCGCCTCGGCGCTCGCCCCCGGCTCCCCCGCCCCCGCGCTCGCCCCCGGCTCCCTCGCCTCCTCCGCCGCTCACCGCCAGCAGGTAGTCCCACAGCCGAGCGACGTCGGGCAGCTCGAACTCCTGCGTCAGCAGCAGGCTCACCCACCGGAACGCGAAAAAGTGCGGGGACATCCCGTTGCGGTCGAGCACGTGCGCCGCGAGCGCCGGGTCGGCGGCGCGGAGCGCGCGCTCGACGCGCGCCAGGGAGCCGGCGACGCCGGCGGGGCTGCGGTCCAGGTCGGCGAGGAAGTTGTCCCTGAAGTCTCCCATGAGAGCGACGAGGCACCAGAACGCGTCGGCCTCGGCCCTCGAGGGAGGGGAGAGGGCCGGCGGCGCGGGCAGGGACGAGGAGAGGGGGTTGCTGGTTCCTCCTTCTGCCGCCGCCGCCGTCGCCGTCGCCGTCGTCGCCGCCTCGGCCCCTGCTTCCGGGGTTCCTTCTCCTCCTCCTCCTCCTTCTTCCTCCTCCTCCTCGAGAGCGCAGTGGTAGAACAGCGGCGCGAGCACCTCGTTCATATCCTGGACGTAGGAGAGCCCCGGGTTGAGCTTGGCGAAAACCAGCAGCGCGCGGGCCATCTCGGAGCGGCGGGAAGCACGCCCCGTGCTCCCCCCGCTCTTCCTGAAAAAGTGCATGCCCGGGTGCGTCCTCGCGACGTCCCGCGCTATCTGCGCCACGAGGTCGGCGTCCCTAAAGAACGAGCCCCACCGCGAGTCTGGCGCCTGCGACAGCGGGTGGTCGTCTCCCCCGCCCCCCCGCACTCCTTCTTCTTCCCCTCCGGTCGGGAACGCCCGCGGGGCCGAGCCTCCTCCGTCGCCGCCGGGCGCCGCGACGACGAACGAGGAGCAGAACTCGGCGTAGCGCCCGCGCTTCTCTGCGAGCGTCGCGGCCCACTCGCAGCGCCGCGGGGGCAAGTAACCCAGCAGCAGCTTCCAGGCGACGGCCCGGATCTTCTCGGGGAGTCCCGCCGAGGCCAGCGCGCGGAGGTTGGGCATGTCTATCTCGGGCGCAGCCGTCGAGGCCGAGGCCGAGGAGAGCTGCCGCTCGAAGAGTTGGCGCCGCTCGCGGTGGCAGAGCGACGATGACGACCCTGGCGGCGATGCGGTTTCGCCGTGGCCTCTGGGACCTCCCGGAGCTTCTGGCGGGACTGCGGCTTCGTCGCTGAGGGGGTCGGCCAGAGGGCCAGAAGAGAGCTCTCTCCTGACCTCCATTTTTCAATCAGGGGGGGAAAGAGAGAGAGAGAGAGAGAGGGAGAGAGAAAGAGAAGAGGGCAAGAGCAAATCGATGCCCGACCACACCATCGGACGTTCGAAAAGTGGCGAGTCACTCTGAGTGGTTCTTTCTTCTTCATTTTCGTTGTCAAATCGAGCAAAACACAGAAAAAGCGAGAGCCTCTTTTTTCTTTCCGAAGCTCCCGTTTACCAAACAGAGCGCAGCTATGCTCTGTTTACAGCTCTCTGCTTCGCGAGTGCAGCAGCATCAGGGGCCGGCGAGTAGAAGAGGGGAAAGAAGCAGCAGCAGAAGCCGCTCCAAGAGCTCGCTCACCCGATCGAGCGAGGCGCCGGCTCGTCTTTCTTCTGTTGTCGTCTCCGCATCGTCGACCTCTGGTGCGTCGCGCGATCTTTTCTGTGGTGATCCGTTGCTCCCTTAGAATACGAGTCGAGAGCCAGAATTCCCTCGCATTGAAATTATGAGAAATGATGTCGGCAATCGAGCCGGAACCGCGCGCCACGGTTTGCTCCTTTTGATTCGATCGCTGATGTTTTCTCTTTTTTACTAGAGCGTCCCTCTCTCGCGCGCTTCCCTCCCTCTCTTTCATCCGACCTCCCCCTCCTCCGTTTCCGTTCGTCTCGGACCCCCGCCACAAAACATCAAAATCTCACCCCGAACGACGACAAAACACAAACGAAACCAAACTCCAACAAAACACGCGCCTACGCAGCGGACACGGCCTCCTACCTCAGCTTGGTCGCGCTCTGCCAGCCCCCGGCGAGGCTGCTCGCCCTCTGCGCCGCGCTCGCTGCGTGCGGCGCCTCGCCCGTCGCCGCGGCGGACCGGCGCGGGCTGCACCCGCTGGTGGTTCCCCTGGCGAGCGTCTCGGCGGCGGGGCTCGGAGGGGGAGCGGGGGCGTGGGGGGACCGGCTGCGAGGGCGGCAGCCCCCGTCCCTGCTCCTGCCGCCGCTCCCGCCGGCCCTGAGGGGCTCGAGCTCCGACGCTGTCGTCGTCGGCCTCCTGCGCGTCCCCTCCGAGCAGCGGGGGCTGCAGGTCGTCGCCTGCGCGCGCGGAGCCCCGGCGATGGAGCTGCTCGCGAGGTCGGCGGACGAGCTGCTGACTCGGCTGCTCGCCGAGGAGGTGGCGGCGGCGGCGCTGTCGGGCAGAGGCAGCGGCGGGAGCAGCAGCGAGGAGGCGGCGCGCCGGCCCCTCGCCGCCGCGGCGGGACCCGCAGCCGACGGGCTGCTCTCGTCCTCCATGCTCGCGGCAGCAGCCAAGGCGGCAGCAGAAGAAGAAGAGGCGGCAGCGGGATCCGGGGCGGAGGACGAGACGCCGCCTCCCTCCCGGGCGACGCTCGACAGGGCGCTCGTCGCGGCGGGCGCGCTCTCGCCCGCGCTCTGCGAGCGCCTCCTGGCCTCCCACCTGGCCAAGAACGACGAGATGTCCGCCCTCATCACGGGGGAGTGGTACATGCGCCGCAACCACTTCCCGGGCTGGGCGCGGCCCTACGAGCACGCCGCCGGCGTCCTCGCGGGGCTGGGGAGGGACGAGGAGGCGCGCGACTGCTCGAGGGTGGCCCTGTCGCTGCCGTGGTGGACGCTCGGCTCAGGGTTCGCGGCCGCGGCGGAGCTGGCGGGGCTGCCGCGGGACGGCGCCGGGGCGCGCGCGGCGCTGGAGGCCGCGGAACGCGGCGCGGGCGGCCTGCCGCCGGTCGCCAACAGGGACGAGCGGCAGAGGACGCTGGACGCGTTTGCCGCGGTCCTCGACGACGGCGCCGCTTCCGCCATCGAGGTCGGAGGCGATGTCGATTGGCCGAGCTTTGCGGAGAGGGGAGCCAGCGTGCTCGAGGAGGGGGGGGCGGCGGGGGAGCTCAGGGGCCTAGCGGCGTTTGTGAGGGGCGCTCTGTAGTAAAAGGAGAGGAAAAGCTGGAGGTTGAAAATGAAGACATCGAATCAGATCCCGACGGCACTCCTGAACTCGAGAGAGAGAGACACGAGCGATTCCCGCTCAGCTCTCGCGTCGCCGGCCCGTTCTCTGCCTCTCGCTTGCCGCGGCTGCACAGAGACGCGCGTGGACTCGGTCACCGTTTAACAGAACGCTGTAAATATGGACGGAGGTAAGGCAGATTGCTTGGGAAAAAAGAGAAGAAAGCCTGAATCGATCGAACGGCAACGACCTCTTCTTGTTCTCACCTTTCTCCCTCTCCCCCACTGACTCAACACAACCCACTCACTCAAAACCCCCCGCTACACACTCAACTCAAGACGGCACCCGCCGCTCGGGACGCGCCAGGGTCATCTCCAGCAAGGTCGCCGTCGTCTCGGAGGCCGAGCTCGCCGCCGCGGCGGCTGCCCGCCTAGACGCCCTCGAGGCCGACGACGACGCCGCCGCGGCCGCGCTCGCGGCGGCAGCAGGAGGAGCCGGCGGCGGAGGCGAAGGCGGCAGCGACGCCGAGGACTTTGTGCCGGACGACGACGAGTGGGACGTGTCGTCCGAGGACTTCAGCGACGAGGACGACGAGGAGGGGGGAGGAGGCGGAGGCGGCGGCGGAGGCGGCGGAGGCGCGAGGGGCGGCGAAGCCGGAACCTCTGTGGCAGCAGCAGCGGCGGTGGCGGCGGGTCGCCGTTCCGACGCTTCCTCGAAAAAGAAGAAAGAGGGCGGCAGCAAGCAGCATCAGTCCACGAAGCGGCCCCGCACGCCCAAGTTTGGCGCCCGGACGGGCGGTGCGGCGGCGGGCGCGGGCTTCTCCCTGAAGAAGAAGACGCGGGCGGCGGCGGCGGCAGAGGCGGCCGCGGGAGCGGGCGGAAGCGGAAGCGGCGGCGGACGCCTCAGCGCCAAGCCCTTTGCGCAGCTGCTCGAGGAGGCCAACCTTCCCTCTCGGCCGCCCCCCTCGATCGGGTCGAAATCGAAGGCGGAGCCAGAGCGGCCGCACTGGCTCTCCGCGGCGATGCCCCCGCCGCGCGCCGCCGCACGGAGGCACTGGTGCTCCATCTGCGGCTTTCCCGCTCCTTACTCGTGCCCTCGCTGCAAGGCAAGGTTCTGCTGCCGGAGGTGCGGGGGAGTGCACTCCGAGACGCGCTGTCTGAAGATGGTCGGGTAAGTGAGGGCGGTGGTGTTTTCTTTCTTGCAAAAAATGCAAAAGAAAAAAAAAAGGAAACGAAAAGAAGCTGGCGTATTTCTTTGTTTTTACAGAAGTGAAAAACCTTTTTTTCTCTCTCTCTCTCTCTCTCTCTCTCTCTCTCTCTCTCTCTCTCTCTCTCTCTCTGTCTCTCTCTCTCTCTCTCTCTCTGTCTCTCTTTTTCTCTTTTTCTTTCCTTTGTTTCACCTCCCGCCCCCTCCCACGGCCGCGTGCATGGTGAAGTCGTACTCGATCGTCGGGATCACCGAAGCGATGAACTTCAGGAAGAGCACGAGGTAGGCCTCCGGGTCAAGAGGCGCCGCCGTCGTTTCTGTCGCCCCCGCTTCCGCCGACGCTGTCGCCGAGCCCGGTGCTTCTGTTGCTCTTCCGCTGCTGCTCCCACTCCCCCCTGCCCCCGCCGCCCCCATGCTCGCGAGCTTCTTCATCACCGCCGCGTGCCTGCACGGATGGATCGACGCGACCCTGATCGCGGGGGCGTGCGGGTGCGGCTCCACGGTCACGGTCTTTCGGGCGTGCTCGGCGGCGACTGATTTTTTTGATTTTTTTTGTGGAAAAAAGAGGAGAGAAGGGAGGTGAGATTTTCCCTTCGAAACAGTTTTTCCCCCCCGTCGCAAAAAAAAAAAAAGTTTTTTCCCTTCTCTCACCGTCCTCCAAGAGCGCGTCGGCGCGCAGCGGCCACCGGTCCTCGTCGAACCCGGCCAGCCAGAAGCGCGGGACCTGGTAGTACTTGTCGTAGGAGATGGAGAGGTCGTAGGTGCGCACGGGGACGACGTTGGAGTTTTTCTGTTTTGGGCTCCTTTCGCTCTCGGCGGCGGCCTTCTTCGCTGCGCGCGCCGCGGCCGAGGCGGCGACGGCGGCAGGCGGCAGCGCGGCTTCGTCGATGTCCCCTTCGTCGACGATCTCCAGGTCGTCGAGGTCGGGGATGTCTTCGCCGTCGTCTTCTTGATCGCCCTCTTCTTCCTCTGCTTCCTTCGGGGCAGCAGCAGCAGCAGCAGCAGCAGCAGCCGCGGGCCCGCCTCCGGCCCCGGCCTCTGCCCCATGCTCGGCAGCGGCGTCGAGGCCGGCGTCGCCGTCCCCGGCCGGCGGCGGCGCCACCCACCCCTCGTCGTCCCCCTCCATCCCCCCGGCCTCCACCGTCGTCCTGTCGCGCCCGTCCCCTCGCCCGCCGCCGTCGCCGCCGTCGCCGCCGCCGCCGTACCCTTCGACCGCCGAGGCGCGCCTCCTCGAGGGGACGCCGCGCGTCGCGAGGTACTGCTTGCCCCTCGGCAGGAAGCTCCGGGCCCTGGCGGGGTTGCCGGCCTCCCAGCTCCAGGTGGGGCACGCGCGGACGAGGAAGTCGCCCGCTCGGACGAACTCCTCCGGGGTGAGGACCTGGGGGTGGGGGGGGGGGAGAGAGAGGGGTCGCGGAGTTTGTTTTTGTCGTTGGGTGAGAAAAGAGGAGGAGAGAAGCAGAGGTCGGGGGACGCTGCAGGAGAAACAAGGCGAGAGCGATGCGACTGGGGCTTTTCGTTCCGCACGCACGACTCACCCCTCGCTCTGCGAATCCGCTCTCCTTGAGCACCGGCATGAGCCTCTCGGCGGCTCCCTTGAACGTGGAGTGCAAGGCTGAGCGCATGGTGCGTCCAGCACCGCGACGGGAAGGTTCGATGGACGACTGGAAAAAAAGGACAAACGGCGAGCAAGGAGGACTCGCAATGTTCGGCGAGAAAAGTGAAGAGGAAGAAGAAAAACCTCGGCGAGTGGAGAAATTACACACGAGAGAAAACAGAATCAAAACCCCACCCGCGATGCCTCCTCCACCGCCTCCTCCGGCACCCTCGCCCACGCCCCGAGCCCGCACTCCCCCAGGCTCCGCTCCCAAAGCACCCTCCCGTCGCCCTCCTCCTCACTTTCGCCGAATCGCGGGGCCGCCAGGACCGAGAGCAGCGACTGCGGCGGCGGCGACGCCACCGCCCAGGCCCCGGCCGCGACCTCTCGCTCCAGCTGCCCCGGGGCCCAGAGCGAGGTCCCGACGAAGACCCGGGCGAGCAGCGGTCGCACCGTCGAAGAAGAAGAAGAAGAAGAAGAAGAAGAGGAGGAGGAGGAGGCGGCGAGCAGCTTCCTCATGTCTCCGTCGACAAAGAGGGTCGGCGGAGGCGAGGGAGGGGGGGCAGAGGAGGAAAGCAAAGGCTCTTCTCGTCTTTGCAGCGGCGGCGCCTTCAGGAGGACGGCGTCCCCTCCGGCCTCTTCGCAGCTGTGCAGCGCGGTGAGCCCGGCCACAGGCCCTCCCCAGAGCAGGCGGGCCTCCGCCGGGGAAGTAATAGTCGAAGAGGAAGCGGAAGAAGAAACAGGCGATTTTTTGGCGTCGTCGTCGTTGCAGTCGTCGAAAGCTGAAACGTCGACGCCGAGCGCGAGCGCGGCCCGCAGAGCCGGAGAGTCGTCGCCTTCCCCTCCTCCCCTCCTCTCTTCCTCGCGAAAGGCCTGGTCCATCTCGGACTCGAACCTGTCTGCGGCCTCGATGACTGGGCGGATCGAGGGGTCGACGTCTTCATCAGAGTCGCTCTCGTCGTCGTCGAAGTCGCCCCCGTCAAAGTCGCTGTCGTCGGTCTCGTTCCTCGCCTCCTCCCGGACGACTCCCACCGTGATCGCTATCCCGGCCGGGCCCACGCTCCCGTCGCCGCTCACGCGCTCGCCGATGGGGGAGAAGCTGAGAGTCAGGGTTCTCGCGCGAGGGGGGGGCCTCTTGCCCCTTCGGGAGGGGGCGAGGAGCGACGACGGCGGCGGAGAGGCCTCCGCCGCCTCGTCCTCCACCGCCGCGCCGTCTCCGCCGCCGCGCCGTCTCCGCCGCCGCGCCAGCGCCAGCGCCAGGCCCGCCGGGCCCGACGACCTCGTAGAAGAGCTCCCTCCCCCTCCCCGGAGGCTGCTCTTCCTGCAGCCCCTCGAGGCCAGCTCCGAAACAAGCCGCGCGAGCCTCACGAGCGGCCTGGAGCTGCGAGCGAGGTCGCCGACGCTCAGCAGCCGCCGCGGCGGGGCTCCCCCTCCTGCTCCTCCTCCCCCCCCCGGGAGCGGGGCGAAGGGCGCTCCCAGGGCGAGGCCGACGGCCCCGACGCCCAGGGCTCCAGCGGCGGCCCTCACAGGAGAAGGAGGATGCAGCGGGGCGGCGGCGCCTCCTCCTCCTCCTTCGCCGCCTCCGTCGCCGGCGCTCGCCGCCGCCGCCTCCCTCCGGCGACCGAGGGCGCCCCGGCGCCGCCTCCGTCGCGCCTGCTGCCCCTGCTGCCTCGCCTCGGGGCTCACCTCGAGCAGCAGCACGGGAGTGCGGGAAAAGGCCCCTCGCACCCCCGGGTGCGGCAGCAGAAGCGTCCCCGCCGAGGGCGACCTCAGCCGCTGCGTGAGAGGCCGAACCTCCTCGGCGCCCGCTCCCCCCGCTTCCGTCGCCGCGGCCGCCGAGAGGGGGGGGGGCGGCGCGGCGGCGGGGGCGGCGGCGAGAGGGTAAGGGCCCAGCAGGCCGTGCCTCTCGGCGACGGCGGCGATCCCCCCGAGGAAGCGCAGGGCGGAGAAGCCAGCGTCGAGGAGGAGGCCCGGAGGGCTGCCGCGGCCGCCGACACCGCCGGTGACGGCGACGGCGCCCCCTCGCCGCCGCTGCCGCCTCGGGTCGCCGCTCCCTCCGCCGCCGCCCTCCCCTCCTGCCGCGCTTCCCCTGAACGAAGCCCGCACGGCCCCCTCGAGGGAGCACCCCGCTGACCTCAGCGGGTCGTAGAAGCGAGCTCCCCTCAGAAAGTGCCTCCTGAGAGCCGCCGCGGCGATCTCGCGGGGGAGCGGGCGGGGGAGGGGCGAGAGCGGGAGCGGCCCCCGGCGCCCGGGTCGCGGCGGGGGCAGGGGCGAAGAATAGGGCCCCTCCGGGAGCGAGATCAGCGCCCTCGCCGGCTCGCTGCCGTCGAGACGCCTGGAGACTGTGATCAGGGCGCGGTACAGGGAACGCGCGACGGTGGCGTCCGGGGAGGAGGCGGTGTAGAGGATTTCGGAAGAGGAGGAGGAAGTGGAAGCGGAAGAGGAGGAGGAGGAGGAAGAGGCCACGGCCCTCGCCGCGGCTCGGCCGAGGCGAAACGACCGAGGCATCTGCCGCCACCCGCGGTTTCCAGCCTCTCGGTGTGTGCCTTTTTCCTCGTTTCTCCTCCTTCAGGCCTCTGTCTTTGCCAATAGATCGTTCCCGGTGCTTGGAATGCACGAGAGTCTCGTCAGAGGAGACAAAAGTCGCGAAAGCGACAAACTATCAATCCTCGCCGCCGCCGCCGCCGACCTCGCCCCGGGGAGGCGATTGATCGATAAAAACGTTTGGGAGGCGCTAGCCGAGGCCGACAAAAGCCGGATTCGAACGATCAATCAAGAAAAACGGAGGAAGTGGGAAAAAAAATTGACGGAAATGAATCGCCACTTACAAAACCATTTCCCCTATTTCTCTCCTCTTTTTCGCTTCTTCTACACCTGCTCGAACGACAGCGTCGAAAGAAGGTGCCTAAGCTCCCTCCTGTCCGCGCACCACTCCGCGAAAGAAGGTACACCGTCTTTCTCCGCGTCTTCATCGTTGTTGTTCTTCTTCTCGGCTTCGGCAGCGGCGGCAGCGGCAGCAGAAGCTCCTCTCCCCGCCACCTCCTCTCTCCCAGCCGCCGCCGCCGCCGCCGCCGCGGCGGCGGCGGAGGCGGCGCCGGCGGGCGCTGCCCCGCTCGTGTCGGCCCTGTAAGAGAAGAAAGCGATCAGGAAGAAGTACCGTTGGAGGTAATGAAGGCCCAGGCGGCGCGCGGCCGCGGTCGTCGAGGCCGGCGTGGCCGGGGGCGCGGGGGCAGCGGCCAAGCTGCGCCGCCCGGCGGCGAGCGGCGACGGCGGCGCCGGCGAGAGGGCCGCCCCTGGCGCCCCCGCCGCCGCCCCCGCCGCCGCCGCCGCCCTCCCGCCCTCGGCGACGGCCTTGCACCGAAGGATGTCGTCGCGCAGGTCGCCCACCGCGGGCCCGCAGGCGTCGATCGCCGCGTCGGCGGCGGCCTTCGCGGCGCGGCCGCGAGGGAGGGCGCGGACGAGGTTGAGGATCGAGCGGTACTCCGAGAGGGCCGGGGCCGGAGGAGGAGGAGGAGGCGCGATCGCGGGCGGCGCGAAGGGGGGCCTCGCCCCGGCGGGGCCGCCGCAGCGCTGCCTCGGGGGACTGAGGAGCCCGGCCGTCGCGGGCGGGAGGGCCACCCCTCCGCCCGGAGGGGAGCCGACGAGGCTCGAAAACGAGGAGCCCCCGCCGCTCCCGCCGCCGCCGCCGCCGAGGCTCCCGGCCGCGAGCGCCCAGCGCGGCTGCAAGGGAGGGGAGCTCGAGAGCCACGAGGCGCCCTGCGAGGGGGACGAGCCGGAGAGGTCAGGCGTGTCCGCGCCTGAGGAGGACCAGCCCCCGCCTCGGTCCGCCGCGGCAGGCGCCGCCCCGGCGCCGCCTCGCCCCGCCCAGGCGGCGGCGGCGAGCGAGGCGAGGAGCGGCGAAGAGGAGGAGGCGCCTCTCGCTCCGCCCGCGCCCGCCCCCGCCCCCGCCGCCTGCGCCGCCGCCGTCGTCGGGCTCAGCGCCCCCGCCAGCAGCACCGCCGCGAACCGCGCCGACGACCCCGTGGCCGTCCTCGACACTACGACGTGGAACGGGCGCCGCCCGTCGCCGCGCGCGGCCGCAGCCTTCTCTCCTCGAGCCACCTGGCGGTGCAGCGCATCGAGGTCCGCGGCCTGCGGCGTGCGCTCGCGCGACAGCGGCACGCGCGCGTAGCGCACCGCGTAGCCAAGCGCTCGAAGCGCCGAGGCGAGCCCGCGCGGGGTCGAGAGGCCCAGGGCGGCGTCTCCCGCGGGGCCCGGGCGCGCCCAGAAGGCTCGGACGGCGGCGGCAGGGGTCGCGTCGACCTCGACGGTGACGTCCTCGAGGAGCGGGTGAGGAGGGAGCTCGGCTCGCCCTTCCTGTTCTTCTGCTGCTGCTCCCTCCGGCTCCTCTTTCACCGCCGCCTCGTTGGGCCTCGCTCCGATAGGCAGAGGAGGGGTGGAGACCCGCGGGAGAGCGGGAGCAGAAGAAGACGAGGGGATAGGTTGAGAGGCACCGACGCCTCCGCCTACGCCTACGCCGCCACCGCCTCGATCGCCGCCGCTTGTAGCAGTAGCAGCAGCGCTCCTCCCGAACGCCGCGGGCGCCCCCTCGCAGTGCAGCAGCACCCGCCCGCCCCAGCTCGCCGCCTCGGACTGCAGCTCGCCCACCAACCGCGCCTCGAGCGCCTCGAGCCTCGGGGCTGCGACGCCCGCGTGGTGCAGCGCGGCCGCGGGCTAATCGAGCTCGCGCCGGGTGTAGGGCGTGCCGCGCACGTAGGCGACCAGCTCCTCGCGCAGGTCGGTCAGGACGACGAGCGTCCGCGGCCTTCTCTTGCGGGAGGGAGCCCTTCTCTTGCCGCCTCCGCCGCCGCCGCCGACGCCGTCGTTGGTGGCATCGTCTTCGTCGTCGTCATCGTCATCGAAGTCGTCAAACTCCGCTCTCGTCTCTTCTTCTTCCTCTTCCTCTTCCGCGGAGAGGGGCCCCGCGCCGAGCTCGTCCAGCAGCGACCGCAGAGAATCGAAAGACGGAGAGCCCACGGTCGCGAGCGCGACCCCGGCAACGCGACGCACGTCGAGCAGGGCCGAGGAAGGAGAGAGCGAAGTCGGAGGAAGAGGAGAAGAAGAAGAAGAAGAAGAAGAAGAAGAGCTCGAAGAGACGTAGCTCTTGAGGATCGAGCGGCGGTTGAGCGTCCCTCCCTGCCTCGCCGAAAGCACCCGCCGCACCTCGCCTGTCGTCGCGGGTGCTCCGTCGGCGAGGAGCACGGGGGCCAGCGAAGGCGGCGGCGGAGAAGGGCGGAGCGGGGGAGGCTGGCGCCGAGAGGAAGCGCCCCCAGCCGCCGTCGCGACTTCGACGGCGGCGGCGGCGGCGGCGGCGGCCTCGTCGGCCTCCGCCGAGGCTTCCGCGGCGGCCAGCTGCTGCTGCAGGGCCGGGGCGCGAGGGACGGGCATCAGGGCCCCGGCCGGGTTGGCCCTGATCGCGTCTGCGGCGGCGCGGACGTCGGGCCTCGCCGCGAGCCAGGCCGAGAAGGGAGGGATCGAAGCCTTCCCTCCGCCGGCGCCGCCGACGCTCTCGCTCTGTCCGCCGCCGCCGCCGTCCTTCGCCTCCTCCGCCCCCGCCCGCCCCCTGTCCTCCGCGGCCTTCCGCTCGCCCAGATAGCTCGCCAGCACGATCAGCAGGCAATAGCGCTCCAGGTACGTCAACCCCCGCGTGAACGCCGCGTGCCTCGCGTTGATCTCGGGCCTGTAGAAGCGGAAGGTCCGCCTGGGGCGGCGCCAGCGCGCGATGGCCGCGCGGAGGTTGACGACGGCGCCGCCGGCGGCGTCGACGGCGGCGTCGGCGAGCGCCTTGGCGCGCTCGCCGTCGTCGAGCACGCGCGTGAACTTTCGCACGCCCTCGTAGTCGGCCTCGGCGAGGGCGGCGGCCTCGGCCGGGTCGGCGGCCGCGGGCTTGGAAAAGTCATCCTCGAAGTCGCCGCCGTCGGCGTCGTCCTCGAGGGAGGCGGCCGCGAGCGCCGCCGCGGTGGCGTCGGCGGCGGCGGCGTTTTCGGAGGCGGCAGCGGCAGCGGCGGCCCTCGCCGCCAGGCAGCTCGCGTGCTGGCTGGCCCCTCCGGGGACCTCTGGGTCGTCCCCGTAGGTCGAGGCGGCCCCGGAGGGGGGCTCCTCGAGGTCGCCGTCGAGAGCAGCGGGAGCGGCTCGCTGCTGCTGCCGCTGCTGCTGCTGCTGCTGCTCTTGCTCTCCCTCTCCCTCTCCCTCCCCTGGCTCCTCCTCGCCCTCTGCCCTCGAGAAGCCGCCGGCCCCGGAAGAGGAGGGGCCCCGGAAGAGCGTCGGCGTCAGCGCCTCTTCCTCGGCTCCTCCTCCTGCTCCCGCTCCCCCTCCTCCAGCTCCCGGCGAGGGCGTCACAAGGTCCCCCACGCGCGGCGAGAGCCCGTCGATCACGCCTCCCCAGCGGGACTGCTGCTGGCCGATCTCCTGGCCCAGGGAGCCCGAGTCTGGGGCAGCGAGGGTCAGCGGCGGGACGGCAAAGACGGGCGCCGGGGTCGAGGCCGACGTCGGGGCCGCAGGCGCGGTCGCGCCGTCGCTCCTCGCCGCCGCTGCTCCCCTGCTTCTGCTCCCGCTCCCGTCCTCCCACTCCTCGTCGTCGCTCGCGCCCTCCGGCCCCGCGCCCGTGGGCGGTCTCTCGAGCCGAATAGAAGAAGAAGAAGTAGAAGAAGAAGAGGGGCCCGAGGAGACTGCGGCAGCAGCAGCGTCGGAGAGAGAGAGCAGCGAGGGCTCGCGGGCGAGCACTGTCGCCGCTGCCTCTGGCCCCTTCCCTCCTCCGGCGCCGGCGCCAAACAGCACCGCCCGCGCGAGGCAGGCGATCGCCATCCCCGTCGTCGTCCTCCCGCCACCCATCTGGCACGTGACGACGACGGGAGCGTCGGGAGGCACGCCCGAGATCGCGGACAGGAGCGCGTCGAGGGCGACGGGGCGAGGCGCGGCGCCGTCGGTGAGCGGGAGGCGGACGTAGCGGAGCGCGATCGGCCGGCGGCGGCGGTTGCCGTTCCCGTCTCCGCCGCCGCCTCGTTCAGACTCGTCCCGCCCAAACTCCGCCGCGGCGGCCTCGTAGACCTCCCGGGGAGTCGCGACGGCGCGCGGGCCGGCGACGGGCTCCCAGGTGTCTACGACGGTGCCGACGCCGCCGCCGCCTCCGCCGAGGCTGTTGCGCCCCGACGCGGCGAGCGACGGCGGCGGCGGCGCAGAGGCAGCAGCGCCCGCGGGCTCCTCCTCGCGCGCCACCAGCACGGCAGCGGTCCTTCGAGCGCCGCTGCTGCTCCCGTACCCGCCGGCGCCCGAGCACGACGAGGCGGCGGCCGCCGGGACCGAGCGGGGAGCGGCCGCCAGGGACTCGGAGGCCTCGCGCAGGACGTCGGCCTTGAGCCGCGCCTCCATCGCCTCGAGCCGCCTCGGGGAGATTCCGACGTACTCCCTCATGTTCTTGAAGGGGCGCTCGGCCTCCCGGAGCACGTAGGGCCTGCCGTTGACGTAGAGGCAGACCTCTTCGCGGAGGTTTACCCAGAGGACGGGCAGGGGGGGGAGCGAGGCTTCGTCGGGGCCGTCGGGGCCGTCGGCGACTCGGTCGCCGATGCCGCCGCCGCCGCCGCCGCCGCCGGAGCTCTTCGTCTCCTTCCTCTTCGCCTTCCTGTCGGCCTCCTCGGCGTCGAGCACCGCCGAGAGCACGCCCCGCACGCCGTCCTCCGTCGGGGTCCCGCCTCCGTAGACGTGGGCGCCGCCAGGCACGCGGCGGAAGTTGGGGGCCCCGCGGACGGGCGCGACGCCCCCGGCCGCGGCGGTCGCCGCCGCGGCGGCGGCGGCGGCTGAAGCAGCAGCAGCTTCGCTTCCTCCTCCTCCTCCCGCCGCCGCAGCAGCGCGGAGCCTCGGCGCCTGGCACCCAGGGTAGTGGTCCTCCTTCAGGATAGTCTGAGGGCCCAGCACGGCCCCGCGCCTCCCCGCGACGAGCGCCGCGGCGGCGTCGAGCGCCGCGGACGAGAGCGCGTCGCCCTCGTCGTCGAGGGAGAAGGAGTCCTCGTCCTCGGTCTGCGTGTGCTGCCGTGGGGTGTCTCCCTCCTTGCCGCTCGGGGAGGAGGCGGCGGACCTCGCGGACCCCCCGCGGCGCGGCGCGCCTCCAGCGCCCGCCCCCCGCCCCCCCTCGTCGCCGCTGCCCTCCAGGTGGTGGTGCAGCTCGAGCGCCGCGAGCGGGTTGCGCCGCAGCATGCGCGCCAGCACGGAGCGCAGCTCCGGCCTGGAGCGCATCCAGTCGGCGAAGGGCTCGTGGGGGACGCGGCGGCGGGTGCTCGTCGCCGCCACCGCCGGCGTCGTCGCCCCAGGGTCGGCGGCGAGGGAGGAGGGGGCGAGGGGGGGCGGGGGGCGGCGGAAGGGGGCGAGCGACGCGCCGACGACGGCCGAGGAAGCCCCCCCTCCGCCGCCGCCCCTCGCTCCCGCTCCCGCCGCTCGCGCCCCCGCCCCCGCCGCCGCCGCCGCCGCCTCCTCGACGACGACGACGACACCCCCGTCCGGGTCGGCGGAGGGCCCCGCCAGGTAGGTCGCGAACACGATCAGCACGCAGTACCGCTCCAGGTACTCCAGCGCGACCCGCAGGAGGTCCGACCGCTTGTCGTCGTCGGGCTCGGCCGCGAGCCTGGCGCGGTAGCCCGCGACGGCCTCGCGCAGGTTCTGCATCGCGCCCGACGCGTCGAGCACGGCGTCGAGGGCCACCTTCGCCGAGGACCCGCCCGGGAGAGCGCGGAGTAAGGAGCGGACCGCGGCGTAGCGACCGGCGAGGAGGTGGGCGTCGGGCGGCGGTGGCGGGATGCCAATCTCGGAGGCGGAGGAGGAGGGGGGGGGGGCGGGGGCCTTGGGCGCAGAGGCAAACCAGGGGGGGAGCAGCGGGGGAGCCCCCCCCCCGCCTCCAGCCCCTCCCCCTCCGACTCCCCCGCGGGGCAGCCGCGGCCCCGAGCCCGCCACTTTCCTCAGGCAAACCATCGCCGCGATCGCCATCCCCGTCGTCGTGCGTCCCCGGCCCATCTGGCAGTTGAAGAACAGGGCCGCCCCCGGAGGGGCGCGCCAGCAGCGGGCGAGCAGGAGGTCGAAGTCCGCGTCCTTGGGGGCCTTCTCGTCGGTGATGGGCACTCGGAGGTAGTCGACGTCATAGCCGTCGGCGACGAGCTCCTGCGGCGAGGGGTCGCGGATTTTTTTTTTTGGAGGGGAGGGAAAGAGATGAGCGGGAAAGAAAGAAAGAAAGAAAGAAAAACGCCTTTTCCCCCTTTGGGTTTGACCTCGAAGGGAAGAGAGAGCGCGCGGAAGAGAGAGAAGAGGGGGGGGAAAAAACGGGGCCTCGAAACAAAAACTCCCGCGCACCCTGTACACGTCAGCCGGCGTCTGCACGTCCGCGTCCGTCACGGGCTCCCACTCCTCGACCACCGCAAAGTCCGGCCCCTCGTGCGCCACGAGCACGGCGCCGGGCGCGCCGCCGCGGCCCGCCGCCGCCTCGCGCAGGACGTCGGCGCGCAGCCGTGCCTCCATGTCCTCGACGCGCGCGCGGTCGATGCCCGTGTACTCCAGGTTGGCGAACGGTGCCGCGGCGTCGCGGACGACGAAGGGCCGGCCGTTGATGTAGATGACGGGCTCCTCGCGGAGGTTGTGCCAGAGGACCTTGCGGCGCCCTCGCTCCCGCTCTCCCTTGGGAGGCGAGGCCCTGCCGCCGCCGCCGCCGCCCCCGGCTCCCCCGCCCTCGCCCTCCGCCTCGCCCCCTTCGCGCCCCTCCTCCTCCTCGCTCGCCCCTGCTCCTGCCCCGGGCCCGGCCCCGGCGGCCTCCAGCGCCCTCCGGAGCCCGGCCGCGGTGGGGATCGCGACGCCGAAGACGGGCAGCCCCGGGACTCGCCGGAAGTTGGGCGCGCCCTCGACGAGCGGGCGCAGCCGGCGGTTCTGGCACCCGGGGAAGTGGTCCGACTTGAGGAGCGTGGCGCGGGTGAGGACGTCGCCGCAGCGCGAGGCGACGACGACGTCGGCCGGGGGGAGAGGGGGGTAGCTGGGCTGGCCGCCGGCGTCGCCGCCGCGGGCGGAGGAGGACGAGGGGGCTGGAGGAGGGGGAGGAGGCGTCGCTGCTGTCGACGTCGGAGCCGATGCTGTCGACGCCGCCGCCACCGCATCGAGCGCGTCCGTTTCCGCCTCTCGCATGCTTCTTCTCGTTTCGCGGTCCGCGGCGCGTGTCGCAGGCGTGTGGAGGTTACCGTGTCGCGGTCAAGAACAAGCAGAAAAAGAGCCGGACGAGGAAGGAAGAGCGGCCGTTTTTTCTTCTTCTGGCGAGGGGCTAGCGATGCTCTGCTTTCGAAGATAACAAAATGAAAAACGTGGGGAACTGAAATTTCAAATCACAGATCGAGGAAACACATCCCTTCTTCCGTGTTTGTTTGAGTCTCCTTTTTCCAGCTCCCTATCTCTCTCTCCCTCTCTCTCTGTCGATGCCCGTGCCTCTTCCTCCTGGCGTCGCTGAGGCACTGGCCGAGGTGAAAGTGAGAAAGTAGGGGGGGAATAAAAGAGAAAAGAAAAAAAGTTTGCTGTTTGAGGGTTGCCTGACTTGTATTCTTTTTTTTTACCAAGCCACTTTTCCTTCCACCTCTTTTCCTTCATTTTTTCTTGAAACACGCCCAGGCCGCCCTCGTCGCGCTCGAGCGAGCAGTCGACAAAGAAGAGCTAGCGTCGTCGTCAACAAAAGCAGCAGAAGCAGCAGGAACAGGAACAACAACAGCGACGACGACGACCGCCACCGCTTCCTCGCTTGAGGCCGTCCTCGCCGCCGTCGCCGCCGCTGAGGCCGCCGCGGGGAGGAGCCTCTCTTCCACAGGGATCGACAAGGAGCTCGGCGCCGCGCGCAGGGCCCTGCGGGATCACGAGCGAGCGATGCAGAAGCAGTAGGGTGTTTGGAGTGCGGAGAGAGAGAAAGAGGGAGTGTGGGGGAGAGTCGGGGAAACTGTAAACAAAAAGGGCTGCTCTTCACAAGAAAACAAAAGAGAAAAAACGCAAGTTCTTGTAACGGGGAAAATCGGATGAAAACGAAAGAATAGTGGGATGGGGTCGCTGCTTCTGCTGGCTGGCTTGCGCGGGGGGGGGGTGTCGGTTTTTCGCGGTGCCCGGGAGGGAGGGTTTCTTTTTTCCTTTTCTCTCGGCGCTCTCTCTCTCGTCGCTCCTCTTCTTCTTCGAGGAAAGAAAACAGAAAAACCCACTTCAAGCCAGGAACCCGAGCTTCTCCCCGTTCTTCTTCGCCAGGCGGATGAGGCCCTGCACCTGCTTCGTGTCGACGCCGATCGACTTGCCAAACTCCTTGATGACTGGTGTGTGTTTTGAGTTTTTTTTTCCAGAGGAAGTGGTGGAGTTGCTTGGTGAGGAAGAGGAAGAGGAGGAAAAGGTCCCGCTGTCTTGAATTTCTTCTTCTTCTTCCTCCTCTTCTTCCTCTTCTTCTTCCTCTTCTTTTCTCGCATCTTCCGCGCCCCGACAGCTCCTCTTCGGACGCGCATTCTGATGCCCCACGACCCCCTTTCGATGCGCTTTGAAGCTCTCTTTCTTCAAGAAACCTACCTTGGGAGTGCAGAGAGATGGCCTTCCCGCGGAGCAAGTTGAAGTTTTTCGTTCCGTAGACGTTGCGAATCGCGACGACGAGTGGGGCAAAGGGCCCCGTGGCGCCCTTATTCCCCATGGTGACGGTTTTCCTTCGAGGGGCAGAAGAGGTGGAATACAATGCTGGTGTCCCTGTAAAGAGTCGGAATGGGTTTGATGAGAGGGAGAGAAGGAAAAGTGAGCTTGATGATGTTCAAACGAAAAAGAAAAAAAAGGCAGCGCCGTTTCGTTTGATGCGAGAGACAAAAAGCTTTGTCTCTTTTCTCGCTGGACCTGGATTAAATGGGCTCGCATTCGATTAGCAAAATGCGGAATCACGTCGATTCATATCGAGTGGGGGAGATGGGAGAGGAGAAAAGAGAGCGTCCAGCCCCCAGCAACGCCCGATCTGGAAAACAAAGCAGCGCCTGGAGACGGCCGAAGAGAGGCGTGCGCTTGCCGGAAGGATAGCAACCGTCGGAGGAGAAGAAGCTCTTGCTCTTTTCTTTCGCACGTAGGTCCCCCCCCCACTCCGCTTCAATTGCCCTCCGTACCTCTCCTGCTGTAGGAGGTCGAAGCCGAGAGAGCAGCCACGTCGAGGCGCGACTGGTCGGTGTAGCTCCCGGAGAAGAACGAGGTGCTGCAAGCCGAGGGAGTTGTTGGCTGTCGTCGCCTCATCATCGCCGCTGCTTCCACCACCGGTGTCGCCCTCCTCGCCGTCGCCGTTCCTGCCGCATTCACGCCGCTCGCCCTCCGCGACGAAGACGACGCGCCCGCGGGCTCTATCGCCGGGACGCGCGTGAGGAGCATCGGAGGTGAGGCAGGAGGAAAACGGGAGAGAATGCGCAAAGAGAAAGGCGAAAACTTTCTTCTTCTTCTTTTGCCTCGATCGATCGGAAAAGGAGTAAACCCCGCCCTCCTCCGACTTTTGTTTTTCTGTCTCTCTCTCTCTTGGTTTTACATTAAGCCTTTCCAGCGCGCCGCGGCGACTCCTCGGGGAAGCAAGAACTGCCAACACGGACGACGGGACGAGGAAGAGCCCTCGCCAGTCTAGGTAGCCCCTCCTCCGTCCCCGCCCCCTGCTCCTCCTCCTCCCTCCCCCTTCCCGCCCGCTGGCTCGATAGAGCTCACGAGGCCGCAGCTCCTCAGCCCTTCGCAGAACTTCTCGGCCTCGGGCTGCGCAACGCCCGCGACGACGACAGCGGTGCCGTTGTCGTTGGCCTCCTGCATTACCTGAATTAGTAAATTGTTTTTTTGAAGTGAAGAGGAGGATTCGGAGGTCAGAAAGAAAGGAGAGAGAGAGGGAGAGAGAGAGAAAGGGTCAGAGAGAGAGTTTGTTGGTGTTTTTGAGTTTTTTCCAGGTCGAAGGAGCAAAAAAAAAAAAACTTCCTCCACCCTCACCTGCAGCGCAATGTCGATCGTCATCCCGTCGATCACTTTCAGCAGCACCTGTACCACGTACTCGCGCCTGTTGGTGTCGTCGTTGTGCAGCAGGACGCGGTAAGGGCGGGGCCGCTGCGGCGACTTGGCGGCGCGGTCCGAGAGGCCCGGCAGCAGCGTCGGGCGCTCGGCGACGCCGCCGCCCGGCGAGGAGGGGGAGCCCGCGGCAGCTGGGGCTTTGGCGGGGGACCGGAGGGCCTTCGCTCGTCCTCCTGCTGTCGGTGAGGGGGCTTCGGTGTTTGGGAGGGGGAAGGAGCGGGAGAGGCACGGGAGTCGGAGGGGTGAGAGGGGTGAGAGGAGGAGAGGTGAGACCTTCGGCCGTCGAGGACGTTTTTTTTGCTTTCCCCCTTTTCAGGCGCCATCTCTGCCACGCAAACGGGCTCACCTTCCCTTCGCCAACCCACGAGGGGAGAATATCGAAGCGCTCCAGCCTCACGTCGACTCGCGGCGCTCAGGGGCGATCCCTGCATGGAGTTGTGTTGACGGAGGCAAGAGATTGTTTTGATCGTGAGAGCAAGGAAAGTCGGCTCGACGTGGCATTCGTCCGAAAAAGATGGAAAGGAAATCCTCCAACTTTCCAAGTAATGCTTCGATTTCGCATACTCACCGCCGCCACCGCGCGCATGGAGACGTGTTTTAAGTCGTGGACGCAACAGAAACGGACGAGAAAGGGGCCGGAGTTTTCAGCGGCGAAGGCGCGGAGAAAAGAGAGAGCGAGAGGGCGATGGAAACGAAAAGAGTGATAACCAAGACTTTTTTTTTGGAAGAAAAAGAAAAAGAAGGCAAAAGAGAAAGCGGGGGCTCTCAGCCCGCGCTCCCGCTCTTCCCTCCCTCCTCTCCTCGTGTTGTTCGCCTCGCACACTTACAGTGAGGAAACCAGAGAAGCAGAACAAAGGAGGAAAAGGTCTCTTCTCTCATTCTCTCATTTTTTTCTTTTTTAGTTCAGAAGACAGAATTGAAAATGAAATGAAACAGAACACAAGAAACTCTCTCTACTCGTCGTCGTCCTCGGCCTCGTCCGAGGCGATGTTGAAGTACCTCAGCTCGTACACGCTGCGGTCCTTGCTCGACGCGATCACGCGCAGCCAGTCGCGCACGTTGTGCTTCTTGAGGAACTTCTTCGTCAGGTACTTGAGGTAGCGCTTGGAGAACGCGCCCTCGGCCACGACGGTGATCTTGGTGCGGTCCTTCGAGACCTTCACGGCGTCGCCCAGCGCTCCTGCCTTCCCGGCCATCTTGATGCGGTCGGCGAGGTACTTCTCAAAGGCCGCCAGCTCGAGGATCTTGTCGTCGACGGGCTTCGAGCAGTCGATGACGAACGTCGAGGGCTTGGCCTTGGCGGCCTTCTTGCCGCCGCTCCGGAGCGCCGGGGCCATCTTTTTGCTCGTTCGCCTTTTTTTTGCTTGGGAAACAGAGAGAGACGAAGCGTGCTGTTGAGAGGGGGGTTCGATGGGCGAGACGGAGGAGAGGAAGGGCGTCGTCGTGAGCAAAGGGGTCTTCGGGTTGGACAAAGAAGAAGAGGGAAGGAGAGAAGAGGTGACGAGTTTTTTTTCCCTCAGCGACGGCTGCGGCGGCCGCCGCGCGATCGCTGCCTTTGATGATGATGCCGCTTCGTTCATTTCGTCGCTCCAGCTCGCCCTGCTCTCTCTCCCTAGCGAGTCAGAGACTCTCACGAGCAGAGCGCACACGGCACTCTCTAACACGTCGAGTTCCAGAAGAAGCCAGGCCAGAGACAGAGAAAAGAGAGAGGGCGACGAGGAAGACAAAAAAGCGAGAGAGGGCGTCGATCGACGAGCAAGGCCGCCGCCGCCGTCGCTCTCATCAAGAGGGCGCGGAGCGGAGAGCGAGCACGCCCTTCCGACCGCCGTTGTCTCTCTTTAGAGCTCAATGAGACCGTCGGCTACACGGTGCCCACGGACGTTGGGCACAGCAGGCGTCGACTGGTGCCGTCGAGCCGTCTCGAATTGGCTGCTGCTGCTGCCTCTTTCTCAAGAGAGAGAGAGAGATCAAAGGCTTGATTGCTTGCTTGCTCCCCCCCGATGCGGCCGCCTCCTGCTCGGATTCCCATCAACTCGCGCCGACGGGGCACGCGCGATCGCGAACAGGAGGCGCCTGGGCGAGCGGAAGAGCACACGAAGGGCTGCTGGAGCCCGGCCGTACCTCGTCTTGAAAACGTTGTGAAGAGTTGTGAAGAGTTGCTTTTGTCGCCACCTGACGAAACTTTCGTCTTTCTTTCAGCCCCATTGCTCACTTTTTCTCTCCCTTGCCGCTTCAAGAAAGCGTAAAGCTCTCTCCGCGGCTTCGTTTTCGCCCCGCGCTTCGTTTTCGCCAGAGCAGCTTCGAGAGTCCCGCGTCGCCGCAGCGCATCACCCCGCTCCTCGGTGGCATTCAGAGAGCTCGAGCGAGAGAAAGAAATAAGTCAATCGTCAAGTCGACCGACGAAGAAAGAAGGAATGGGGCTCATGGACGCTGCGAGGGTGCGTTTAGCTTTCTTTTTTTTCGCGAAAGCGTCGTCAAGCTCTTCGCGCTCGTCGCGTTCTCGCCCTGCGCGAAAAGAGCGAGCGAGAAAGAGAAAGAGAAGCAAGAAAGAGAAGAGAGAAAGAGAAGAGAGAAGAAACACAACTTTTTCCCCCCCTCACTCGCACCCCCATCGCGGAAGGAAAAAAAAACTCCGACCCCTCGTCCTCCTCCTCCCTCTTTTTTCACCCACGCTCTCTCTCCCTCCCTCTCTCGTCGCCGCCCCCCCACCCCACCCCACCCCACCCACACACACGCAGTCGTTCATCGAGCGCAACATGCAGTCGGCAGAGGAGAGAGACCAGTTCTGGGCCTCGTACACGCGGCAGGTCGACGACGCCCGGAAGAAGATGAAAGCGGCCTGGGCTCTGCCGACCAAGGCGCCCGGGTTTTGGAGGTCGCCGCTGTCGGAGGCCAGGTTCGAGAGCGCGCACGCTCCTGGGATCAGGTCGCTCAGGAGGAAGACGATCGACGAGGAGTGAGGAGGAGCCTTGCGTCGAGTCGTTTTTCTCTGTTTCGATTTCATCTGTAATTTCTTTCTTCTTTCACCTTTCCGAGATCAGAAAAGACTCGAGAGGAAAACGTTTTTTTTTTTTTGCAAGATTTCTTGTGTATTTTGTGCAGCTCTCTCTTTACAGATGGGGAAGGGGGCGCGCGCGTGGTTGGAGAGATGCCGCATACCCTACAAAAAAGGGGCGACAGGGGCGTCTCTCGCTAGGGAGTGGGGCGTTTCGGAGGAGCGCGGGGAGGCTGCAGGGAGTTTCGAGAAACCCTCCCGCCGCCGCTGCCCCTAACAAAACACCGCCGGCGAAAGAAACGCACCAGCGCCCCCGATTCAGGGAAAACGCGGATCACGACCAAAAACCAGCACGGGAAGCACCCCAAACAACCACAGAGTACAAATTATATGTCTTTTTTATAAGAAAACAGGAGGCGGAACAAGAAAGGAAAACGAGAAAAAGTTTCCTCATTTTCCTCCCTTTCCTCCTCTCTCGCTCTCGCAGCAACCTCTTTCCTCCCCGCTCTCTCGATCAAAACTCTTTCCTCTCTCTCTCTCTGTTTCTCTCTCTTTCTGGCTCCCTCTCTCTCAAGGGCAAAAAAAAATGCGGGTGTTGTTTTGTAATGTGAAAAAGGAAAAAACGGAAAAAGGGCACAGTAGTAGCAAAAGGACGATGACGACGGCGAGGGGGTGGGGGGGCTTTTCTCTTTCCTCGCCAGTCGTCGTTTCGTTTTTCCTCTTGATCCCTCAAAGAGTAAAATGCAAAGGGTCTCTCTCTCTCTCTCTCTCTCTCTCTCTCTCTCTCTCTTTCTCTCTCTCTCTCTCTCTCTCTCTATCGCTCTCTCTATCTCTCTATCTCGCTCTCTCTCTCCCTCTCTCTCTCTCTCTCTCTCTCTCTCTCTCTCTCTCTCTCTCTCTCTCTCTCCCTCTCCCTCCCTC
>Ga0114918_10000754_pt1 | contig 28512 bp, 26 predicted proteins | sample LantaG_FD_87015 | JGI IMG/M metagenome (GOLD analysis project Ga0114918, IMG submission 87015) | Deep subsurface microbial communities from Baltic Sea to uncover new lineages of life (NeLLi) - Landsort_02402 metaG | ecosystem: Environmental > Aquatic > Marine > Oceanic > Sediment | place...
CCCAAACCAATCAAGGGCGGTCCACTCGGTAGTGCCATCGCCAATCTTAAACCTGTCAGTCGGCCCACTAGTTCGGGCGAGACAAAATTCACCATCAAGGGGTATTTCTGCAGACAGGTCCCAAAGGGATTCACTCCCCTGCCTTTGCTTCATTCTGCCAAATTCTTCAATAGCCATAAATCTATACCTTCAACATGATGCGAATATGAGAAATCGTATTTGTCGACCATCCACCTGGGCGGCGATACCCTGAGTCAGGAATGAAAAAGCCCATGCCCTGCATATTCATATCAACTTGGTTAGAGTCCGGACTGTAAATATCAAAACCGCAATGAATAACATAAGCACCTGGAGCATAATCATGGGCATAATAGCCGCCATAAAAGCTTACGGGGATATCGTCAGTCGTTTTAGCCTGTACTAACATAACAGTAAAAGTTTTAGTACCAAGGTTATGTACATATGAACGATAAGTGCCGTCGCCAGGGTAGGTAATCCACCCACTGTCGTAATTCCATGTGGTAGTTACCAAGTCCGATGATGCAATTCCAGTGTCTCCTATAAGTCCATCCCCATTAAAGATGGCCAGATTTCCAGAGGTTGCTCCAGAAACCCCGTTATGGTCGGTAACACTATCAATGTCATGAAGCCTTGTATGAATCCTCGAATCTGAACTTGTCACATATCGATTAGATCCAGATGGAATTCCGTCAGTGCCTTGAAGTGCATCATTTTCATCCTGCGTTGGAATGCGAGTATCAGCGTCCAATATGATAGTTACGCCAGACTCAATAGCAGACTTACGAACTAGGTCGTCATCATTGGAGGTGGCCCAATCGTCGGACCCCAAATAATCAAGTGTATTCCAATTAGAAACTCCATCTCCAATCTTAAGCCGATCGGTCGGACCAGAAGTACGCTCTATACAGAATTCTCCATCACGCAAAACTTCATTCTTAGCTGCAAGCCGAGAAGATGTTCCTCTGCGTTGAAATGTTCTGCCTTTTTCTTCAATAGCCACTATTGTCACCTGTAAGATGAATTAGACGAAAGATTAATGTCCTCGTTCTATATTCTGATACCATCATAAAAACACCTACCCGGAAGAACTACTAGAATAAGATTCAGACGAACTTGATGAATAAGAGTTAGATCCAGATTCAGAGCTGGAGCTACTTACTTCCTCACCATCGAAAAATACATTAACTGCCAATCCTGTATCACGCCCATCAATTTCCCACATCATAGATATTGAAGATGATGGATTGATTTCCCCACCATCAAAGAAATCTGGATAAGGTTCAGATATAGCAGATGAACTGGGGGTTCCACCATCGAATATAACATCATAATCCACAGATGGCATACGACCATTAATTAGCCAAATAATATCTTCATCAGGAACGCTTGGATTCGCCCCATTGAAAATGTCGGGGTATGGCCTAGAGCTAGTAGACGACGATGAGCTGGAAGATGTTGCGGTCGAGAATCTAAGAATAATTGATCCTAATTCCCAAGTGACTAAGAAAAACTCTCCATTGGCGGACGCTAAAAACGAATCTCCTACAGCTGTGAATACGTGCTGATTGGCGGTGCCAATGTTCCAAACTGGATAACCACCAACAACCGCTACTACATAGATAATTCCATTAATTATCACATCTGCGGTCTGCGGACCATCCATCAACAAAGAAACGCATGAGTTTTCAGATGGGGTAATTTCAGCCGATCCTCCAGTATAAAGAGGAATGCATGAATAGGCAGACGAGCTGCTGCTTGATGAACTCGTAATATAACCTGAAAAATGACTCATTACAAAAGATTCAGTGGTATATTCGCTCCAGTCGCCATTATATCTGGCTCGGATCGACACATAATACTTCTGTCCTGGCTCAAGATTATTGCCACCGCCATAGAGCATCGATTTCTTCGATGTAGTTACGGCACCACTATTCCACACGTCTGAAGCACCAGACGACGTTCCTACAAGTACCTGCACAGTGTCGTATTCAACATCCCCAAGGGACGAAGATGAAGACCCTGTCCCTGCGGCATAAACAAGCTCCCAGCTAAACTCTTCCGAGTTTCCAATTGCGGTAATTACAGCTGGCTCAATATATGTAGGGATAACCACTGGTAGAGATGCGGCCCCAGAGGACGAGGAACTTGATGAAGAGATCTCTCTTTTGTCGTCTGGCTTAGATTTATCAACATATCCTTCACTGTCGGCGTACACCAAATTGCCATCTCTAAGGGCGACAATTACGGCATTCAAAGTTGTTAGGTACAAAGCTCCGACAGCACCAGATAAGGCTTCTATAGAAGAGGTCGTAATAGTTTCCCTATTAACAATGTCAACTAACGCGAAATTGAGAGTCTTGCTAGTTCCAGAATCAACCGTCCTCCTAACTACAAACAACTGCCCATCGTTGTTAAATCTGGAAAATTCGCCCCTTACAGAAGCTCCAAACTCCCTATGATAAATAACATCCCCAGTAGTCATATTGAGAACGATCAAGTTATCTCGACGCCGATCGGATAAAGCATTGTAGTAATCTGAATTGGTGGAATAGTCATCAATTAACGGGACGGCGTCATAACTTCTGGCAATAATAGCGGAATAATCGCCATAGGTATCAACATCATTAATGGTATAGTTCTCGCCATTATAAATAGTTGTCAACACTCCATCCGCGGTCATTTTCTTTACAGAGCTGTCAGCCGTAATGACTTGATTATTCTCAAACAAATTCCTTGCCGATAAACGGACGGCATCATTCGTTTGAAAAAACTCATATTGAGAAAGGTCTCCAACTGGCATCCTATAAATTCTTGCCCGAGATGGAGATGACGCCCATATATAGTCGTTATCAACTCTAATTACCGTGATATCTTCATAAACATACACCGACGAAACTAACGTCATATCAAGGAAGTTCAGTAAAGACACACGGCCTTCTCCAGAAACTGCCAAACGATCAGTGTACGCAACAGCGCCAGTCACCCTGAATCCCATATCAGTGCTTCCCACATCGACATATCCGTCGGTGCCCCTTGAAAATCGCTTAATGACATTATCATAGGCAACTGCAAAAGTGTCGGCCATTCTGTCGTATTTATAGTCCCAATAAAATACGGGAGCTCGACGTAGTCTTCCAGTCTGCAATTCAGTAAATGAAAAGGACGGATCAACCGAAACCTTGGTTCCAACGAGACCAGTACGCATAAAGTGCCAAGAATCAACATCCAACAATTTTTCATCATGGCTTTTTCCATTGTCTGGGAAGTAGAAATCCAAATCTTCAATACTTAGGCTTGAACTTCCGTACTCTGGAATAGAGGTTGAGCCATCTTCTCCCACAATAAAGAACGACGCCATCATACTGGCTAATATTCCATCATCCTGAGCTTCAGACAATGTGTACGACACTTCCATTCCAGAAACTTGATTATCAAGGATCATCACGTCACCATATGTTTCGCGGGAATCCCTTAAGAAAATGTCATCCATCGTACTTTCAAGCCCAAGTATAAATGGGTCGCCACCTATTTTTTCAGTAGATGCGTACACTTGAGAATTATACCCATCAATATCAATTCCATAGACATAATGATTTTGTATTTCTGCAATCGCTACAGAAGAGTCGGCAAAATAGTAGGCGAGGACTTTATTGTCACCCCAAAACGTCTCGATAAATACGCCCGCAGACTCATCCTTCTTCATGGTATATGGATCGTCGAAATGATGAGGGCAGTAAATCGACGAAATATGGTTCAGTGCATGGATGAAATCGATATTGTCCCATTGGTCGGAAACGGTCAATATTGCGAATGACGGAGTGGTCAGGAAAATTTTATTGATAGAAGTAACCCAAAGTCGATCGTCATATTCCCTGGCTGCTATGTCAACCAAATCGTCATCAAATGTATGAGTGGCCGCTTGGGGCAGAACAGATGAAACTGTAGAGGCGTCGGATCTGAAAACAAAATGGGTATATCTAGTAACCTTATTCCCTGACATTACATAAAGCGATCTCTTGCGTTTGCAATAGCTCATACGAGTACCTTCAACAGTATGAGATGCGTAAAGCTTCCCCGTGAAGGAATCGATAATGTCGACATTATTTTGCGAAAGAACAAGAACGACCCCAACCCTCTCATCTTCGGCTATTTGCAAGACCGTTCCATAAGCAGATCTCTCGAATATCATGTTAGCAAAATCGCGAGAATACCCATAAACATTAGACCCTACAGAAAAAATAGGTAATGACGAGTATAAAAGAGATGTTGATACTGCAGGAACTTTATCAACGGCGTAACATGCCCTAGCCCTAAATGAAGAACTATCGACATCGTTTTCTATTTCAAAGACAAGAGAAGATTCGGACGATGGAACTATGACACTGAATGTTCGGTCAAGGTCATTTGAATATACGAAACCAGAAGATGATCCACGAATATATGCCCGGCCGTTAATCTCTCCAGATGGTGAGAAACCCACTACATAGTCGTCTTGAAAAATAGCTACAGAATCACCATGAAGACTGCCAACCGCAAAGCTAATTACCGACTTACTTCCTGACAATCTTTTCTGGGCCGTGGAAACAGAGCTGTTAATAATATGTATGCCATTTTCAGACTCACGCCCTGAATCGGCCATAAATAATGACGACTGGTTAAGTCTTCCACATAAGTCTGCCCAACCAACAACCGACTTTGAATATACCTTTCGAGTGATATCTCCATTTATGTTGGATTGCACCGTCATAGGAGTCATGTACATGCTATCATATGCCTTGAACAAGATATCGCCAGACTCATTTACCTCTGCAGCATGAGGAAACCTAACCGTGCTTGATGATATGATGTTTTTCAGCGAAAGATCTGACCTATTAGCAACGAGAATTCTATGGTTGCCACAATCGGAAATAACTACGCTATCGCCGGCAATTGATACCGACCTAGGAACGAACATCGTTTCGTTACTAATATTCCGAATTCGTTCTCCAGTTCCATCAAGCATATTAAGTCTTATTAAGCTGCCGCCAGACTGAACCGTATCACCTATTATCCTATAGCTATCGATTACATAAATGTAGCCATTGATATTATCCATGGCTGCATGTATGGGGCGTACAAACTTGACACCATCGAAATAGGTCACGAACCTGCGTTCTCGAACGTCATACATGCGTACAGTGCATGACTTAGAATTCTGGGACACTAGTATTGCCCTAAGGACGGAATCTCCGTCATACAGCGGGAAATGGAATTCCATACCATTCAAGTCTGTCACTCGATCGTCGGAGATGTCTAGACGAGAGTCAGAGGCTATAGCAAAATCGATGCTACTTGACCCGTTTGTAAATGGCTCAGGGATAAGGTTCGGAGTAATGCTATCGTATGCAGGGTATTGATCAAGATCTGCTGCTAAATCGCCCTCCTGTATCAGATCGGCAGAAACGTACCAACCAGATTCTTCTGAATCTTCTGATGCTGGAGTGAACGAAGACGGAAGACGTTCAATGCCTTCAAATGAAATATTGATCAGCGAGTCAATTGAAGAAAGAGTAAGCGAACACGATGAAGAGGGCGGTATCGTTTCCCTGTAATCCAAGGAGAAACCGCCAGTACCGCTACACGCACTGATCATAAAAGCTGACATTTATTCAGAGTCCTAACGGCGTAGGAGCATGGTCGTTATATTGGGGATAGAATCATCCCATCTAGTTCGTATCAAATCTTCATAATGACCACTTCCGACTACGCATACTTCGGGGTAAGTATTCCGTAGCCAGTCGGCCATACCCTTTTCATCAAGATAATACAAATGCTCGTTTGGTTTGAAATGACGCCATTGCTCAAGTTCTTCAAACGATTCTACATGTGGCGTTTCTGGGAATGATATCATGGCATATTTCCAAGACATCTTCATCAAGTCGTTAATGTCGTCAAAATGTTCCAGGACGTCACTAAGAATAATGATCCCCCAGTCATCAGAATAAAGCTGGTCACGAGAAATACTATCGCCACAAACATCATACCCGCATACAGTCTTGAATTTTCCCCTTACACATTCCAAAAACACACCATTTCCACAGCCGATATCAACCAAAGAAAGTTTATGCATTTCTTCATAATCAATGTGGGAAGAAAGCCATCCTAGTCGGAGGTACGACATTAGGTCGTTAGTGCTTTGTCTAGCCTTATAGTCGGTAGTATACTCAAAACATGAATGAGTTACTTGCTTTATAAACGGGCCTTCGTATTCATATCCATCCGGCAGATCAATGTTATTCTTATTATGCACGCTTAATGTTACCAAATTTTGATATTTGTGATGAAAGTTGTTCACGCTTTTTCTGCAAATAGTTTATGTCCCGAATGGGAATTATCGATTTCAAGTCATCGAGCGAAATGTAGCAATTGTACTGGAGATATAAAAAGTACGCTTGTACTAGTTCAAAAACGGCTATTCGCTTTCTGGCTGACGAATTGTCATAATTGCCTTCCATTTGAGTAAGCAGCTTGGGAATATTATGCGTTTTTATACGATTCTCATTTTTCTCGTTTGTCCAATCCCTGCCATGAAAAGCCCGCACATGTTCCTGAGTTTCTGACATGAACAAGAACTTGTTTCTAAAAGACACTTCATCAGCCATCTTGATGTGGTCACCCAATGTCATGTGTTTGACGAGAAGTGATGTTCGATAAATAGAATAGTGGACATTGGTCCATAGGTGAGAGGCTAAAACCAACATATTGTTTTTCATGCGATGCTTGTTAAAAACAAGGTTCATGGTCTCAAGGTCTCCAGTGAATGGCCATGTATTGTCCATTCCCAGCTGACTTTTATGTCTAAAAACATCTTGGAGAACATGTCCATACTTGGAAGGGTCTATAAATAAGGGGGTGTTACAAATGAATTTCCCATCCCAAAGTTCACTATCGAAAAACGGTTTTTTATCCTTTGCCCAAGACGGACACGTGCCACGTTTAGGGTCATTTCGATATTGGCGAATTACATTGTCATTGACGCCAACTATAAGGTCTGTATTCGCAGCTATCTTAAAATATTCAAGTATGCCAGATGCTAAAAAAATGTCAGTGTCAATAAAACAGATAGACTCATATCGCGGGCCATATTCAGCCATAATCTTGTATCTGTAGTATTTAACGGTTAAAACTTTATTTAGGTCCTTATCCTCTGGGAGAGAAATTACCGGAATGAAAATGACATTAGTCTCCATCGACTTTGCCTTTTCAAGGATAAACTTCTGATACTCATCAGAAACACTAGCATCATGAATGACTACAACATCAGCATATACACCGACGCCAAATAGTTCAATACTATTCAATAGAGCGTTGAATAAATAGGCGTAATTGTCAGTGAGACTAAGAAATACAGCGTATTTCTTCATTACCTACCTCTTGTTGTAGGTGTGGGTTGGCTGACGATCTGGAGAATAGAAAGAGTAATACAGTTCTATTCTACGAATCACCTCGTCAGAACTAATCATATCCATGCAATATGGGATTTCATCACCGTCTTTAGTTTTAACTACATGTTGACAAAGATTCTTACGATCCTTTTCGTCACCATCGCCAATTGGCTTCACTCGGCTAATCCAGCAACCACCGTTGCTGCAGCATGGAAGAGTTCCACATGTATGGATGAACTGATGATTCGTATAAGCCTGCCATCCAGAAGGCTCACGTCCGCCGGCAACTATGACACAAGGTCGATCAAGGTGTCCGTTACAAGTTCCCGGGCGAACTGGAACAGCAGCAGCCAAAGTCATCGGATAACTACATGGCGTCAGAACTCCTGAAGAAGCCCATACCAAGCGTATCAACTGGCGATCATCAGTCTTTCCGACAAGATTAATAACCCCCTTTAGATTCGGATGATTATGGTCCTTATGACCTATCTGAACAAATGCAATGCGACCCTTAAAGTGGTCAACGACGCTCTGATACCGATGGGCTGGCCACATTTTTGCCGTGAAATCATTTTTGTATCCAGCATTCAGAATCCAATAATGAACATCCTGCTGATATCCAAATTCTTTGAACCAAGTCCCTCTTTCAGTATTTCCCCACCCTTCCTCCTGACTGCTCATTATAATCTGACCGCGACCGATCCTATTTTTGATTCGGATGTCAAGGAGGTCCTCAAAATGTTCAGTAAACCCTTCGGAAAAATGATACGGGCCTTGATTACTTTGGTGAATCAATGGGTATTCAGTACTATATGATTCAACCCCAGGGTCGTTTTCCCTCATCTTGGTAATGTATGGATTGTTTTCCCAGATCGACATGGAATTGGTCCGTACATCAGTAACAAATTTGCCAGGATGATTCATGTGCAAATCACGAATCGCCGCGGTCATCATGACAATATCTCCAGGAGCCTGAAAATTCTTGAAAATCACCTTTCTAACATCTTTTGAAGCCACCTGCGGAGTTGTTACTGGAGTGGTGGACGAAGTTAGAGCTTCTGGCGGTATTAAGGAAGATTTTTTCGGATCCGGAATCTCGATCTCTTTGTTAACGTATAAATGTTTTTCAACCTCATTCGTTAACAAGTTAATCCAAAACTCCTTATGGGTTACCCAAACTTTACCATCTAGAACATTAAACACAGCAGCTTTCTTGGATTCATCGTCAATAGTTTTAAGTTCACGAACGAACTTGGGGATGAAGTTAAGCTCATTATTCAGGGCACAACCTTTGCACTCTCCAGTAGCAAGTCGTTTGTCAATATCTTCATATTCCAAATTAGTGTCCGGAAACAACTTAAGTAGCGTGGTATCGGACTTCAGCTTCTTAAAAAGCCCATGAAGATGAGAAACGGTAAGGACTTCAGCTGGCCCCTTACGATTATTCAATACACGAATAGTCTGCTTCATTGTAAAAAAACTCCTATGAATATCAGGATGAATTATACAACGAACAAGAATCTAATCGCATTTATTTAAAAATGTGAATGACGTCACAGACTAAAGCTAGAGCTAAAACTATTACTAGACGATATAGATGACTTTGAGCTTGAGCTTGAGCTTTAATTAACTGTTTGATAAACTGCATTCATATGTCCGCAAGACACGTAATTATAGTTTGCATATTGGGACGAAGATGATGAGCAGGATCGGGAACTTGACGACGACGATGATGAACATGATGAAGAAGAACTTGAAATCGATGATGATGATGACGATCGAACAGGAACTACCACCCCAAACTTTACTTCTCCAGCTGGAGACTCTACCACACTTCTAGTTCCAGTGTAGTTAACTACATTACGATCGCCAATCAATGGATTGTTGATAGAATCAATATCCATTCTTATGTGCTGTGTAACAAGAGACAAAGGGTCTATGCCAGTAGGAGGTCCATTATCTATAGAGTAGGTGAGGTAAGTTTCAGCATCGGCCCCAGGATTCAATAATCCAGCCTTCCAGGATGAATATACAACCCCAGACGACGAACCATTCTGAGCGAAGAAATCTTCACTACTGAAACTAATAAGGACACTTGACATGACATGACTACTTACGCTTGCGTTTTTTCTTCTTTTTCTTAGGAGAATTTTTAGCACTATTTTCCTGAAGGTAATCAAGAATAGCTTGACCTTCGGTCTTTCCCTCCTCCTTCTTCTTTTTCAGATCGTCCCAATATTCAGTCATCATCAACTGTCCAGTCGAATAAGATTGGGCCGACTTGAATAAGTCTACTTTCGGATTAGTGGAGGCGGCCAACTGATATGAATCTACTGGCGGCGGAACAAACGCAGCTGGAGACGGAGTTTGAACCAATCTTCCAGCATTTTCTCCTTCAGTTTCATACAAGTCAAAATTGATAATATTATCAATAATAAAGTTACGATATTCTCCACCACTATGTACACATGGACCCCCTACTAATGGCCCATTAGTCCTTCCAGACTTAACTTCATATCGATCAAGGGGGAATAATACATACGAATTGATATTACCTTCTGGATATTCATAATCGAATGCAACTGAAAGTTTCATATTATTAGCTAAGTCGATTGCCTCACGGAAGGACATATTAATAACCAAATCCGGTTTAGGGGATGGAGGGGGAGCAACCTCGATTTCTGGTTCTTCTGGAATTTCATCAATCTCAGGTTCTTCCGTCACAACCTCTTCGTCTTCTTCATTTTCCTCGTCATCAAGCAATTGGGCAAAGCGAAGGGACGAACCGATAGATACGCCATGTTGATCAAAGAATCCGGAATTCACTTCTAATGCATATTTACAAGGAAAAGATGATCTTACTCCACGAGTAGAATATGGAGTCATTGACTCTACTTGACGAATGATAAAATCTTCATCGATAAACGCTATATCCAAAGGGAGTGGAGTATCCTTCATCCAAAATGACAATCTCATATCATGAGGAAAAACAAAGATCATCCCAGAATTAGAAGCCAAACGTTCGCGAAACATCAACCCAAGCTCACGTAGCTGCGGGGTATCGGCAATTTCGGCATACATTGTAGGTAATTTACTCATTTATTATCAAGGGCTAATCTTATGTTGCCAGGTTTGTTTTGTTCAGCCAAAATCTCATTATATGGTTTATGCACACGATTTGAAATGAAGTTATTCTCTTCATGCAATACAAGGGTCTTAATGACTTCACGGGCACGATCAGTCAAACGAACCTTAGAAGTGTCGTCGCCAACTACAAACCCAAGAGTTTTAAGTCGCAGCACGTCACTATTGGAAAATCTTTCTGGAACAACAACGAATTCGTTTTCTACACTCCCTTCTCTCCAAAAGGTAAAAAGGAGACTAGCGTCAGAGTTACTGAGCTTCATCTTCTTTTCATTATTAGACTTTACAAAGCCACTAAGCATATCATAATTGATGCCAGTATATTGAGGAGTCTCTTGTTGAAGCTGCTGACCACTATTGTCGTCGCTGGGTACATTCACTGGTAAAATAGGGATTGGCATATCTAGTTCTCCTCAAATAAATCGGGTTCTTCTGTTTTAATTCGTTCAGCAATTTCCTTCAAATTAGAGATACCAAATTCCTTCAACATGGAATCTCCTTCAGAATAGCCAGCGATCTTTTCGTATTCATACGTAAGTCGAATATCGGAAATTGAACCGTTGAATAGGCATGATTTGTTATCCCTCATCGCCTGAGCTAGTTCGGGATCTATGGAGTATCCACGCATTGACATCACAATTGCCCGAGTGATAATCAGCGGATTCGCACAAATAACCTCATCTGGAGAGAATAATGTACGTAGGCGACGATTCTCAACATCCTCGACCCCATGCTTTGATACATCATATATCTTGTTATTAATGAAATCATACAGAAGGCTATTTACGGTAAAGTCTCTAGCGTAAATGTCATATGACATTGGAGTTACCTTCAGCTTCATCCTTCGCATTAATGGACGAATATCCAGTGGCATGAAGTTTCCTCTGAAATCCATTTTTAACCCATCATATGAAAAGCTCATAGTCATGGTTCGATGGAAAATTGACATGTCGTCGGCATTCAGTTCTTCTGCAAGAAGTCCACCGAGCTTATGGCATTCATATGGCATTGTACCAGTAAAATCGAGGTCATTCACTTCAACAAAACTCTCACCTGATACTATATTTCTTGGGAGGCCTCCAACTACATATACGTCAGGGATGCCATGATCAAGGCAAATTTCTTTAGCTACCGATAGAATGTAATTGATACGGTCACGTGAAATGATGTCGGATCCAAGTACAGAATTGACCAATTTACTATTATCCATTGACTCGAGACTGTTTTCGACAGCCGTCATCTCCTCGACTCCAACCTCTTCATTGGGCATCCATACTGAACAAATTCCTGGAGAATTAGAAAATACAATAGGACGCATGTCAGCGATCACTGGGATGATAAAGTCAAACATAGATTCTGGCATTATCAATCTGACCGCTTTTCTTTTACCAGACCTTACTATACTCTTATATTTTCCCAATGTACAAAGTAAGCTAGATAAGCTCTCTCCACGTTCAGAAGAGGCCATCTTTCTCCATGGGCCAGTAACATTGTCTTCACGAAACAGCTGGTTCCAACTCATTGGATTATTGGTATTGTAGTCAACGATTTGGAATTTTTGATCATATTTGTATGTCGGATTACCAAATCTATCTCTGGTCCAGCTTACATTTTCGGGTTTGTATCTGCGTTGCCAATATGGATCTTCACCTTCTTGGTATTCAATCCTGTCAGTAATGTCTCTTCCATCAAGAACCCTAGGAAGCCATTCATCTACAGCAAACGCACTTGATATGTATGGTCCGCCAACATTGCTATTAATGCCGGCGGTCTTCGATATAGGGACAATGAGCGGACGTGGACGATCCTCTTCAAGAAGCTCTTCGATCGACATCATTTCGCTTTGTGTATCAGTATGTTCCTTGGATAACTCATTTTCAAGAATAAAATCAGCCCCTATTGGAGAATGCTCATTTTTATTCAATATCGTTTCCAAGGAATCATTGGCTCCTTTATCGACTGGAAACTGAGCATCATTGAATCGTACAAACATCCTCAAAAATGCTTCTGGAAGCATATAATCCTGATATCCGATCTGTGCCATACGCATCATCTTCTTGAATGACGAGGCGTTATAAATGTTGTCACTCATTTCCAATGGGAATTTGCCTTGTGCCTCACGTTCAGCATTGATCTTCTGAATAGTTTCCTGAGTCCAATCACGCTGAGCCTTAATTGGTTCGTCCTCACCCTTAGCCCCAAGTGCATGAACAGTTTCATGAACAATCGTAGATCCAAGATGCAGGGCAACCATTTGATTAAAATCATCCTGACCAATCGGCTCGGCACTGTTTCCAGCTGCAATTTGCTCATTAACCTGCGTCTTCAAGTCATTGAAGTTGTTCATAGAAACCTCATAGATTTTGGACGCATTTATACCTATCACAAGACCACCATGAAGATCCAAGTCGTTATACATGGACTCCATCTCGCTACGCACCTCTTCTGCACTTTTTCCAGGTGCCCACGCATATAGTTCGCCATTTTTATAGTCGACTTCATAACCTATTTCACGAAGCTTACTCTCAACTATCTTGATTTTTACACTGTGGTCGATATTAGGATCAAAAACCCCAAAGGCACCGCCTTCTGAAGTGTTATAGATATAGGCAATATTAGCTAGGTTTCCGCCATAAGATGAAGACCTTACGAGATCAAGTGCCTCACCAGCTTGCGACAATACCGAAGCTATTTCTGAAAAGTCCACATTGCTACCACCTATATTCTGTAATATTTGCGGTACAACATTGTCTATATCGACATCTGCCACTTATCTTCCCTCTACGTCCCTTTGTTGCTCAGTTTCCTGAACTTGTGGTGCTGGGGCTGCAGGAGCCTTCGAAGATGGTGGTTCAGCCTTTACTCCACCGCCTTGGAATCCAGGGCCTTCCTGTGTTATCTTAGGGGCACGCTGTTGTTCCTTCTGTTTCCTTTTTTCGATAATGCGTTGAATGTTTTCATCAAGAACCTCATCAACCTCATCTTCAGCAAAATCGGATACGGCGGACACATCGCTTGTCATTATAGCTGCTGACAATTCACCTATGGATAATTCAGGATAATCTTCCTGAACTTGAGCTATCACTGCTTGAGCTACGGCATCAATATCAGACATTGGCACGCCTTCAATATTTTCAATTCCAACCCAATGTCCAGCAGGTGGAAACTCAATCCTAATGTCAATGGTGCCCTGTTCAAAGTCAGGAGTAAAATACACCCGCCATTCAATATCAAAGTTGATCTTCTCGTATTCCTCACCCGCAGCTTGAACCTTCATTCCACGGAAAATAATTGGAATCATAGCTCCGTCTGATGCTACCTTATATAATTTCATTTTTGTCCTCCAATAGAAAATCTGTCCATCGCAAAATCACATGGGATGGCTGCATTCAATCCATAATTTCCTGAAGGTTCGACAATAATGGCTGCTATGCCAACTACCGAACCGTCCGACACATCGACAACTGGCCCTCCAGAGCTTCCTGGGGAAACAGAAAGGTCAATGAAAAAATATGTAACCTCATCACCTTCTACTACACGGCCCTTGGAAGAAACTATGCCACGAGATACATTATTATCGAACCCATGAGGGCTACCGACACATATGATTTCTTGACCAACCATCACTTCAGATATGGACTTCAGACTGAGTGGATAATAATCCTGCATACGACATGATATCATCGCAAGGTCCATGTCGTAATCAATATCTTCAACTTTAGCTGAAAAACGTCTATTGTCGTCAACTATAGAAATTGCCAACGTAGACGGATCCTCTTCTTTTTTACTGATGACATGAGCGCATGTGAGGAAACGTCCGTTGGAAATACAAAAGCAAGATCCGACCTCTCTCTTCCCAAGGGTGGCGGATTCACTCTCAACCTTAAAACATCCTGGCATCACATCGGCAATCAACGGAACAAGGTTCATTGATTCATCCCCGGTAGAAGCCTCCTTAGACCTCTTCATCCTACGGAATACATACTTGTATTTCTTGCCCTTCCAGTCAAGCAGGACCATCTCATACGGCTTATTATCGTACACATGTTCTTCACCTTCTGCATCAACCACTACAGTTTCGGTAGAATATGGTACAGTAAGATCCGAATTATTCCACTCGCCATTGAATACACCGCCTACAGCATGACTCAGTCCGTCTGGGTCCGGACCTATAAATTTATGGTCACCGCCCATATTGAAATCAAAATTCTTTCTCTCAGTATCAAATGGGCCACCACCCATCCACGGGACATTTTTCCGCGTTTTGTCAGTAAGCGGAGATAGCCCATCGACGAATGGCATTGTAGTGCGATATGATTCTTTCTTCATTCCCTATAGGTCCGGATTGATAAATTGTGGACCAGTATCGTCCAACGGGTCAGCTAACTCGACAGACTCCGTATCAATTACTTCGACACCGTCTACAAATTCTTTCCCTTTTACTTCAATTGAAGTGTCCAGTGGATCTGCGATCTGCTTCTTGAATCTACCCTCGAAATGGGCTGGTTCAGGAATTTTAACCCCCTCTGTCTCCATAGGGCCATTGACTCCCCTTACGTACGACGTCGATTTTTGTTGATCTTCTTTGTCGATATCAAGAAGTATAGCACCTTCTTCTTCAGGGTCGGGTTCAGATTCTGGAGTGTCGACCAAAAGGCCATCACCCATATCCATTTCCAGAGTTTCATCCCCTGAAATATCCTTGGGTTCCTCGTCCAACACCTTATCAAGCTGCTCTACCCCGATTCTTCCGCTACCTATAACAGTTGCCAATTCTGGCTGGGAAGCAATAATGGAGTCATCTACAGTCCACGTGCCATGTGGAGGTAAATTTTTACTTAAACAATCAATGAAAAGATGAGTGTCTGCTTTATTTACAAGTCTTACGAGGGCCATATTCTCTCCTTGGAAGAGTTACTTGTCGTTTGCCGGCTTGTATTTTTCTTTCTCCATAACGGGCTTAGACTCAAGTCTTTTAGCTTCCAATGGAGGAATATTTCCGCTAGCTACCGACGAACGATTTACGCCACCATAAGGTGCCTTTTCATCTTCCATTCTCTTTTCAGTAAGATCTTCATTGCCGCCATTACGCATCGATTCGAGTTGTTCCTCGGTCGTAACGGTCTGACTCTTACCTGTTCTTTGTTCCTCAAGAAGGCCTTCCTTCGATTTGTTCGCTGCTATGTAATTGTCATAGCCATCACGAAGCCTCTTCTCGATAGACGATTCCCTTTCTTCACGAACTTTGGCTGCTCGAGCCTTCTTTAGATTATACGCCATGGTATAGGTTCTCCGCATCTGGATTTGTTAAAACGACCATTATCATTTACTTGTTATTGTTAAAACGCCTTTTTTCCTCTTAAACCCAACGCCCCATATTAGCTACCGTTATGGGTGGTAGTTCAGACTTTACAGCACGTCCAATTGCCATCCAAGTAGCTCCAGCTAGGCAATCACACAAGTCATCAGTAGGGAAATCAGATTTAGAATCCTTGTCAATGGATATCCCCCTCATTGTCGGACGACTCTTCAAATTAATCAACTCTCCATGGATGAGTTCATCATGATATAACCATAACTCATCCCTATTCATTAAATCCTCAAGATTCTGATAGAATAAAGCTTTGTTACCACGAGAATAAGCTAACTTAGAAACATTAATTCCCTTACTCTTTACATAACTAATGCTATGTACCGAATTCCACGTATCATAAGTAACCGAACTAACTCTAAATCTGCGGGCTATATCAACTACTTCTTCATCAATTTCCTTGAAATCCATTATGCCATTGTGAGTAGGTTTCCACGTCTTATGAAATGCCGAGCATATTCTCCACCGCTTCTCTCCTCTAATAGTCACATATCGAGTTCGGTAAACGACAAATAAGGCATAATTATCCTTGGAGGCGGCTGGGTCAACATGCATAAAATATTCTAAGCTAGGAACCGCTCTAGTTTGCATGAACATAAAGGGTTTTATCGCATTGTCGATCAGATCTCTGGAGAAGTACGAACGCATTTGTCCACGTGAATTCCACATCGAACCATACTCAACATCAAAAGCGTCCGGATCCTTCTTTCTTTCTTCGGCCATAAATGGGCAATCGTATGGTAAATCTTCATTAATGTCCCATGTTGCCAGTCTAAACGAAAGGATGGGCATAAACTCTTCATCGCATGACTGCCCATTCTTCCAGATGTCATAGAAAATTCCCTTAGGCTGGTCAACCGATGATATTTCTACTAATCGACCATCACCTTTCAAGGTGAATTTGGCAATTGATGGCTTCAATGCATTATAAAATGCCTTACCAGAAACCTTTGGATTCTCATCATAAAAGGCAAATTCGTCAAACATGATTGCAGCAGCAGAATATCCACGAAGAGTGTCTGGATTACTATGTCCGCAAACCAATACTACTGAACCTTCAACCGAGATATTGGTCGTTGGATCCTTCATTTTTTTTAAGTCGACATCGGTAAATAACCTGATCATAGAAGCCGTTGCGTCACCATCAATTCTGCCACGGAAAAATTTACAATTACGAATACGAGCCTTAATTTGCGAAAACAGCCTGTTCGCCTGATTCTGTGAGTTGGCAACATTGATGATGGCAATTTCTTCATCTTCTGGGATGCCGTAAAATCTATAAGGATCTCCAAGCTTGATAAGCTTATATGCTTCATAAGTCACAATAATTGAAGTCATAATTGTCTTAGAAGCACGACGACCAAGGGCAAGATGAAGCTCATTGAAAGTAAAATTGTGAGGATCGCCTGGATTAACCCCATCCCTTTGACGCTTTAATCTATGAATGACATTGTCTAATTGACGATCATAGAGCCACGTCCACTCTTCGCTAGTAAACTCGGTTGACTCATTCCCTCGCGTGCCATAATAAAACGCCTTCAGGATTACTCGCTGACCTAGAAATAAGTTAAAGTTATGCCCTGGAAGGTCAAGATATTCAAGTCCATCACAGAAAGTCATGATATCGACGATACCTTCTTCCTGATCTTCTATGATTCCGATATCTTTACGGACATCGTCTAAAAGAGTATTTAGACTTGGGGAATTATTCTTCTTAGATTTCGGCTGAGAATTGCCACGTCCAAATGCCACTATTCACCTCCGAGGTAAATCTCCACATCGTCGTCGGTAAACCACACCGAAAACCTGAATCCATTGTCATATTCCAAAACAACTGGAAATTCAACATGGTCATTCTTTATGGAAATTTGTCCTGTGTCAACCTCTCCTGCCATACCGAAATATTTTGAATCTGGACGTGTTACCTTTACCAATGAGGATTCCGCCAAATGCTTGGCATTGCGTTCAAGAGTGTCACGCATCCTATTAGAAAATGAAGCTTCTTTCTTGATTTGAGAAACGTCAAAAGAGTATGATTTTGATCTTGTCGAAGTTCCTGCAAACTTGACCATTGCTTCAGCTTCTCCAGATCCAATTACAAATGCCTTATAACAATCTTCTGATCCAACTGGAAATACTATCAAGCCATCAGCGTTCATAGGTTTCGCATGGCCGATCTCAGCCAAACATGGTCTGAAATACTTAATGTAGTTTTGGTACGTATATGGACATGATGAAGAAAGCGGAATCATACCTCGAAAAGCTAAGTCGCCGCCCATGAATATTCCATAACGGGAATTGTCATGACGAACAACTGCCATGTAATCACCACCAACTTCGACGATATCTTCTAATGCGGCCCCAGAAATCTTACAAGCTCTGCATGCTGCTCCGGCATAATGAGCCATCATATCTCCAGCAAGATCCTGTAAAACAGATTTGGAGTCGCCGGCGATCTTGGTGAAATTTCTAGATATGGCCTGAATGAACTTTTCAAAATCTCTCGAAAGTAATTCCTTCAAATCTCTCATCGCATCGCGAATCGAAACCATTCTCTTCGAATATGGATGGTCGACCTGTTCACTAGTTGGACTGTCAGTGTCATCAGGAAAAGTTCCATCAAATGACATCTCCATTTCCTTAATCATAAGGTCAAGTTGCTTACCTGGGTCGGCAGCATCTGAAATCATCTGATTGAGAATGGGTACAGTGCGTTGAAGATTATTATAGCTATCATCATTGCTGTCGGATACGATGTCCCTATATATTCCACGCATAAATTCAAGTTGAGAAAGATACTTGTCTATCAACATTGACTTAACTTCATCCCTACCAGAAATAGATTGAGCTTCTAAAATAACGGATCTATTCCGGAGAATCATATTCTTTGCCGCAGATTTAGCTCCAGACGGACTGTCGTAAAAGCCATAGTCACCAAACATTATTGGGCTATCTATTCCGGATTCGAATAGTCGTAATCCAGACGCCACAATTCGAAATCCATATTTTCCGTTCGAAGAATTAAATACTTGAACGTAATTTTCTTTCAATTTCTTCATAAACCATTATTACCTGATCAGGGGATACTAATCCTGTCATTGACAACACATCAGCACCGTGTCGATATACGGATCTGGAGTTAACCGTTAAAGAACTTTTCTTTTTCATGACGCAAATGGTCGGAACTTCATGCATACCAGATATATGTGAAAATAAACTGTCTGAGCCCACCATTACATTGGAAGAAACGATAATTTTAGCTGACTCGACCAGGTCATTTGACCGCATATCTACATCAATCCAATCTGGGCACTTATCATCTGGTCCACCGAGACATACAGAAGTGAGGGATGGGAATGGATCTGACTCGATCGAAATACAACGATCGTAATCATCGCTTCCAAAATGGTAACAAGCATACCCAGATGGATTCGGATTCCATTTTGCATGGCCGACTGGATATTCAACATGAACCTGAGGAGAATTTACCAATCCAGCACAATAACACATACAAGATGAAAGGTCTAAATTAGGGAAGTGTCGAGGACAACAATTGTAGTAACGTTCATGCCCTGGAAATAAATGACGCAGCATACTGTCAGACCATCTAGACCACGACAAACCGAATATCCCAGAGTCGGCTACTGGGCAAAATGAGCTACTGTACACGACTTCTCGAATGGGCATTTTCATCCACTTCAAAAGCGGTTCTACAGATTTCATTTTAGAATGAATTAGGACATCTGGAAATTCCCCAAACTTGTCATGAAGCATTTTGGCTACAGACATTCCGCGAAGGCAATCGCCTTTTTTCCCGCATAATGCTAGAAGCATCAGAATACCCTCGCCAGTTTTCCGTCGGACATAGTCATCAAAATAATATTATCAGAGTCATAATCAGACTTTCCATACGGAGCAATCAAACCTTCTTTTGACATAGTGTTAAGTAAGCCAAGTCGAGATTGAATGTTTCCGCATATGCATAAGCAACCACCTTCCCGAAGAAGGTCTTCTACAGCCATATAAATGACAATCGAAAACAGTTCGTATGAAGCGTCCACTATTACCAAATCAATTCCTGACGAGAAATCATATTCCAAAGGTGAATCTGAAATAACCTCGATACCACCTACGGCTAATTTTGAGCTTTCAGAAAATAGGAAATAGCTAGATACAGAATTAGCAGACATTACGGAGGCGGCAATCACTTCATCTCCAGCACCGAACTGAATACAGCTCAATGGATGTTTGCCGAAAACTCCCCTAATTACCTTACCAGGATCCATTACATCTCCATATCAGCCAAGAACTGCCGATAGATTTCTTCATCAGCCTGACGTTGTTTATAAGTTTCATCCGAGTCAAATGACCGACATCCGCCAACGGTTGAATACAAATGGTATGCTATCGCCCTTATGTTGACATAGTTCTTAAATCCATGAGAAATATACTCTAAGGAAAATATCGTATCCTCCCGATGGGAAATTTTAGAAAGATTCTCATTATGTCTAATTTCAGGAACCTTACGGTATCCCATTATGCCACGAACCGAAAAAGCTTCAATGACGTTATTGTCATACCCTGGATATAATTGCTGCTGTTGCTCTTCCCATCCAGATTCGGAAAGGATACCGAACTTTTCAGGAATTGAATCAGTTACACTTATCCCAGATCGTACAAATGGAAAGACACATCCGATACACCCAGCTTCGGGGTGATCCTTAAAAGAATCATTCATCAAACTCACAAAATTACTATCACAAAAGTGATCGTCATCCATCTTCATAACAATATTGCTGGGTGATAAGTCACTAGCTATATTTCTGCATTTAGCCAAACCCAATCGGCCAGAAGTTCTATGAATAACGACGTCCACTTTTTCACGAAGCTGTGCGATCCCACTGACACATAAATTATGTTGAGTTATATCAAGTTCTCCGTCATCGACGATTACTACTGAAAATTCGTAAGACGTCTGTGTCATAAGAGAATTTAATAAATTCCAAAGGTAGTTAGGACGATTACATGTGTTGATACAAATTGTCAGCATGGGCTAAAACCGTGTTTGTCCTTGAATTTTTTGGTATTTGGACCTCTTCCAAAACGCATTTCCTTTGTTCCGCTCACAGGATGCTTCAGGTGTCGCACTACCGATTCTACATGGGCGAATATACCAAACCCCTTCTTATGACACGAATATGCAAAATCTGCATCTTCCAGTCCCCATGCTCCATTATACCTCTCGTCAAATCCTCCAACTGTTTTCCAAACTGACTTTGTGAATGCCATGTTTCCACCATATGTGGACATCCACCCCATTGGCACACATGACTTTCCATGCGGGACCCATTTCCGGCGATGATCAGGATTGATTATCTTTTTCCCTACACTGTCGTAAAAATGGGTAAAGCCTGCCGACAATGCTTCCTTATTGTCGGCGAATACACTATTATGGCCGTTGAAGTAAGTTTCTTCCGGCATGCAATCAGCATCCAGTAGAACTACATGATCAAAATCTGCACGCTCTATTCCGCGATTACGGATTGTGCATAGGTAATAGCCATTATCTTCTGGTTCTGAATAGACTTTGTCAAAGAAGTTTATGGAATTCGCCCATTCTACCGTACCGTCATTTGAACAATCATCTGCTAAAATGTATTGGTGGTCTCCGCCGATAGCCTGCAAGGCACTTGTTACCAGCTTAAGATACTCAAGCTTATTGTAAGAACAAATTACCACGCTGTAATTCATTTGTACGCCTCCGGAGGAAGTTGATATTCAACAAGCCCAAATAAGCGAGCCACCCCTTCTGGATAGTCATCAAAATCGGCCGGTTTTTCATATCCACCCTGATAATTTCCATCAGACATTCTCTGCTTAGCTTTGGCGGCACTATCTTGATATGATTGATGCTTGGCATAAATCTTACCATGTTCAACAGATTTGATATCGCAGTTCTTAGGAAATACCCAACCGAGATGATATATCGGCTTTGGTGATAGTCCAGCTGGGCATGTTGGATTAATTCCACCTTGGAAATTCCATGCGTCACCAAGGAAGGTAATGTCTGGACTATTTTTCACCATTCTAATAGCTTCGTCATAAGCACGACCTGATTCAAGTGGTTTCCAAGAGTTGATGAAATGATAAAATCTAAACGATACCGAGTTGAATTCATGAGAGTGATAGGCATTAATGTCCTTTACGAAATTTGCATTACTTTCATGAAGAACTTCATCAGCCTGGAGATAGTAAACCCACTTGTACTCACAGCGCCTTAGGTTTTTTAGCGATATGGTAGCTATTACTTCTCCATATGGACTATGGCAAGCATCCCAGTCATCACGATATAAACGAAATTTAACCTGATCCGAATACATGTCGATGAATCTTCTAATAACATCATCTGTCCCATCATCCGAGTATCCTTCGCTAATTACAATCTCGTCGGCGAACGACAGACATGACTTGAGTGATTCCCAAAATGGATATCCTTGAGTTATACCATTCTTGATTACAAAACAAACAGATATTCCATCTTTCATATTAATCTCCTACGAGAAGATAGGGGAGTGTATATGTCCGCCTACCAACTATCCGTTTTATTCCTGCTGGGACATCTATTACAGTTGGATCCAGCGGTATATATTCTCCATACCCATCATTAACCGTTGTACTAGTGCGCATCTTCCAAATCGGCTTTGGACACAATGACGATGGGACGATCCTAAATGTTTCCTTGTAATCGAATTCTACTCCGTTCCAATGAAAATCCTTCATAACGTCTGACTTTATTAGCCTAGAATCATCGAACGTGACGGCCCGCCCAGAGTCTCTGCTGTCGGATCTAAACACCATTCTAACTGGTATCATGGCAAAATCATACTCATCACCATGACGTTGAACTAGATCCCAAAAAAAATGCTGACTCCCTTCATGACAAACTTCGTCAGCGAACAAAACTATCGTCCATGTAGTAGTCGGATTATAATTCCAAAAGGCCTCGTCAACACTGTCGTAGAACGAAACTGAAAAATCGCGTTTTAGGCGTCTGAACTCAAGAATCACATCCAGTATCCCATTATCACCACTGATAAAGTTAACTTCCATACGATCGCAAAAGCCGCCGCAGGATTCTAAGCATTCCCATACGGCGGAATTTGTATCGACAGTCTGATCACAGACAATAAATGCCGTTATTCCGTTTTCCACTTCAATAATTCTTCCGTCAAAATGGCCGATCCATCAGATATTAAATTCACCAGACGTTCTCGTAGATGATTGATATCAGTAAATTTTTCATCGTTCAAATCAGACTCTATTGATTCACATAAATGAGTGCTCCTGTCATCGCTAAAGCAGATTTTAAACCCCTTCAAAAGTCGGGAGAAATGCTGACGCCATGTTTCATCACGACTGATTTTCTTATTGCGAAGTGAAATTAACCGATCTAAATCGTACTCACGAATAATCTTCTCACTGTGGGTCGTGAAGACAATCTGGGAATCTGGAAAACACTCCATAATGCAATCGACCAAATTCATATGACGATCTATTTCGACATGCATCTCAACATTATCGATGAGGATTATCGATGGGATCCTATCCTTGTTTAGCAATGTCGTAAAGTTCTTTATGATCTTCCTTTCTCCGTCACTACACTGCCTGTCGGTAATCGTTTCGTGAGGCTTCTTAATCCAAAGAGACAAAACGTATTGATCGAGAAGAGCCAAGTGTCGAGAATCCTTAGACTGCTTAGTTTCTTCCTGAATAGACATTTCAACCTTGTCTACTTCAAATCCAGTTACTGCCTCGAATAACCTTTTGAATACTGGCCAACGATCCCTTCTTAGCTGAAATTTACCAAGTTCCTTGTCGTATGACGTAACATAACATTGGTGTGCCATAGAAGTTTTCACTTCTGCCGGATGGTCATTAACCAACCCTATAACCGTCGGGTCGACGAACTCGCTGTTTGTTTCTTTCCACTTAAAAAGATTTGGGTCGTTCCCCACAATGACAGTGTAGGTTTCCCCTTCCTCGGTTATGAATTGCCCTTCTATCCTGAAATGATTGACTTCAGATACGCTATTAAACTCACCTCCACCGTCAAGCTCAGACAACTCTCCACTCACGTCACAATTATCAATGTTCCTGACATATTTAAGCATTGACGTTTGAAGCCGCTGACGCTCAGTACCTGTGAAATTCTGAAATAGTAACCCAATAGCATCTAAAACCGTTGACTTGCCTACTCCATTCGGGCCAAAGAATCCAATCATTCTCTGAATTTCGCCAGACTTGTCGAAAAGATTGACTGTGTAATCCTCGTACGATTTGAAATTTACCAGCCTTATCGAAACAAGTCGAACTCTTACGAACTTCGCCATATTCAATGTTCTCCGTGAATTATCTGACTTAGCATTCCGATCAGCACATCGTACAAATAACCGCCATGAAATTTCAATGTCATCTTATCACGGTTGCATCCCATTCCGAAATGAACGTGCTCACATTCTGCTACCTTGCTCATATAGTCGTCATCATCCAGGTCCTTGAAGTATTCAAAGAACGGGTGGATGTTCTTATGGATGATCATCTGCCCTATCTGATCGATATAAAGCGTCCCTAAGCTTCTTGGCAGCTCTTGCCCAGTCGCTACTATGTCACCCCTTAGTTTGTCATCCTTGATGGCACTCAATGGAAATGAAGTCGTAATGTGTCCATCTCCATCCATTTTATTTATCGACATAGGTAAGCAGCCATCTTCTTCATTCAAGAAGTACTGCAGTATTCTTTTTCCCAACTCTTCCATTTTAATTACCTCTAGGTTTCCCAACCAATTATACAACCTAACTCTGACTTCTATCATTTGACTTACGCAATTTCACTTCTACCACCAGTCCCCCTTTCCTCTCCAGTCCCTCCCCTTCTCCTCCCCGGACCCCTCCTCTTCCTCCATCCTCCCAAGACCCCTCCTATGTTTTAAAGTCTTTTAAATAGTAAGTATATTATATATATAAGGATTTTAAAATTGAACATTTTTGACAATCAAGGTTTTCAAGTCATATTCAGACCCAGTCCACACTCCCTTAAGTTTGTCGATTTTAATGAGTTACATAACATCAATACATTCCCGTTTTAGGCTCGACTAAAAGTTTTTATGCTATACGTATTTGGACGGCCCCGTCGACCAATCTACCACAAAATGAAAGCGTTTTGAATTTTGCCCAGTCAAAAATGTAGTAATTTGGGCGGCCCCATCAACCAATCTACTACAAAACTGGTGTCGAGTGTGTTGGTTTTGTAGTAATTTGGGCGGCCCTGTCTACCAACCTACTACAAAATGGCACCACTTTTGAAAATGTAGTCATCGGTTTTGTAGTAATTTGGTCGGCCCCATCAACCAATCTACTACAAAGTATTTGTTGATAGTGTGACTTGAAAAATGGAATCTTAGCTGTATATTCTGGAAAACCATAATTTTAGGAGAGAAAAAATATGTCATTTGATAAGGGTACTGTTAATTTTACTGTGTTGGCACCAGCAAGGAAAATCGAGAGTCTGTCGTCAGTAATTGACGACATAATGGGTGAAGGGTACAAACAATCCAGCCCTTCTTTCGAAACTGACATTTTCGACTCTACCAGCGGGTTGTCGTTGGCCGATATTGTCGGTAGGGAAGTAATGGAAGGGGATTTCAAATATGGCGGGATCCCATATTTTGCAATCAGAAAGCGTGAAAAGAAGATTGACACTGGATTGGTGAAGGAGAGGCTTGAACGTTTTATTGCGGATGCAGCCCAAGAAGGGCGAGTGGTTTCGTCCAAGGAGAAAAAGGCTCAGAAAGAAGTTATAGTAAATTCCCTTGCCATGGATGCTCAAGAAAAGATTTCGGGTAACAGGGTCGTAATTTCACCAGACGGGTCTACCATCTATCTCGAAGCTTCTTCAGAAAAGAAAGTAGAAGAGTTAGTTGAGATTTTGATGTCGCTCATTGAGTACGGAAAGATTGGCGGCGGAATTGGTGTAGTTACGCCTGAATTTATGGCCACTACGCTTGGGTACGATCCTGACGCTTATGAGCCAATTAGAGTAAGTGAGCATGAACAGATCATGGGCATTGGAGAAGATTTCTTAACCTATCTGTTTATGGCATCTGAGATTAAAGGATATGTCGATCCATTTGAAATTTCCCTTCCAGGTAACATTAACATGGTTGACTGTTGTTCTGCGTCTAGTGGTGCTAAGAAGATTAGCATGAAGGATGGTTTAGCGTCAATTAGTAAGGAAGTTATTTCGGCACTGAAGTCTGGTAAGAAGGTTGAATCGGCTGACTTTATGATTGCCGAGGGAGACGCTGCATTCAGCGTCACTATCGATAGTCAATTTCACTTTAAAAAATTGAAAATGGAAAACATGGAAGACCAGTTCGACGATAAGGAAGGCGAGTTTCTGGCAAGGGTGAATGCAATTACAAAGTTCACTGGGATTGTCGAGACTCTGTTGAAGCAATTTTTGGATAGACGTTCAGTTCTTGAGAATGTATTCCAAGAATGGGTATCTAAGAAGGATACGTTCCTTAATTCCTAACCGTACAGCCGCCTTAGCTGTTCGGAGAGAGAGGCTATCCTTTCAAGCTCGAAGATGATTGGCGACGTGTCAGTCCCTTCGAGCTTTGCTTTTCCAGCTGAAAGCTTGGCTGACTTTATTGAGGCGTTGATCTGGTCAAAAAGATTGCCGTTATCTTCGGTTGGTTCTGGAGCTTGCTTAATGGGCTGCTCTTCAACTACGGGCACTGGGGCCATTTGAGCTAGCTTTTCGAAAAGTTTCTTATCGATTTCATCCATCTTCATGGTTTTTCCACCTTGTTTTTTTCTATTTTTTCAAGGATCTCAGTCAGCTTGTCGATCGACATTTCCATCTTATCCATTTGGGCCGGTAATTTTTCTAGCTGAGTGATCTTTTCCTTCATGTTATTGATCTCTACCTCGGATGCCCTGAAATCTCCGAAAAACACCATTACGCCTGTGATGCACATGAAGATTGGCATTGCTAGCCAGCTCATGTTTTTGACAATGAACGCCATTGGGTTCTTTTTACCCAATTCCTTATTATTGTTGGCAATCTTATCAAGTTGTTCGTCATTGACATGGTGCATCATATCTAGGGGGACAACTTGTGACAGGTAGTACATGAAATTGTCATTACTATCCTTTAGGAGGTGGACGTTTAAGCTAGCCCATACAACCCTACCAGATTTGGTAATATACCGTTTACACATGGTGTAGTGTGGTATCTTACCGGCCCGTAAAAGTTCATGCATCTTTATGTCGGCGGGGAGGTCTTCTGGATGAGTAATATCCTTCCATGACTTTTTTCGGAGTTCAGCTTCGGTATATTCCCAGAAGTGTTGGGCCTGATGATTAACATATACGAAGCTACCATTTTCATCGATCAAGGCAATGATGATTGGCGACCTGTCCCATATTAGATTGGCAATATTAGGATCTACTGCAAAACTGTCCATAATGATTCCCTATAGGGTTGTTTTATCAACATTTTCTTTATGGAGGCATGGAATTCCTTCAATCTCAAAAAAAAGATGGTGCTAGTGGCACCCTCAAAAACATATCTGGACCCTATTCGAAGATAGGGCTGCCAGTTTCTTCGTCGAATCTGGCAATTTCGCCTTCAAGGTTTTTCATTGCCAATACATTCCAGAAACTCCAGAGAAGTCATGATTTACGATCCAGTTATTAGTGGAATAACTGGCGTATGAACGTTATCCAAAATGATTAAGTAACCATTAGAATTTCTTAGTGTTCGGTATATAACTTTTGACATATTATTTTCCCTGCATTACACCAGTTTTATCGACATTCCCAATAGATCCCAATCGCCAGTGAGATTGGTTCCTGCTGTAGGTACAGTTCTGGTTAACTCAAATTGATACAAACCACTTAACCCCCAAGTAAATGTGTCTGAATCATACTGGAAAAATTCATTGGTGGGGATGTTAAGATCGGACAGTACAACACTTCCGTCATTGGTTCCGTCCCAAGCTAAAGCTACCACATCATTGTCGGGAATTTCACGATAATACAATGTCAGACCAACTGTATTTGCTGTCCCTGGAGCGGTTTCAGAACGCCCCTTAATCGTAATTGATGCGGTAGTTTTACCAGTGGGAATGTCAAGCATAAAACCGACTCCTTCCTCAGCAGTGTCGTCAAACCTTCTTACAAGTAATGCAGCATTATTAGTGTCGGTCTCAAGTGGAGCTCCAGACGTTACTATCCAATCGCCAGCAGACGTTGGAGTATCGAAATCGTCTGCTTTGAACTGATGTATATTCAGGTTGTCAGCGTTGATCGGGTCGGTAAACGCAGCGTCTATCGTATTTAATGCAGACTGTACATCGGTGTTAGACGCCAATAAACCAGTGAATAAAGAATTGTCGACGCTGATCGCCGTAGCTGGATGTGAATTAATGACATCTCTACCAGCTAGGTTATTATGGTTTGTCGGTGCCGTTGATGGAGAATATCC